>JAEEGL010377355.1_pt1 | contig 48292 bp, 54 predicted proteins | sample 9134231 | NCBI WGS metagenome assembly JAEEGL01 (sample SAMN16246548, study PRJNA631951) | gut metagenome | biome: gut microbiome; feature: rumen; material: fiber-attached | host: Bos | place: Iran: Karaj | collected 2018-10 | reverse complement strand
CGTAATCACAGTATAAAGGATTATATGCAACAGAAGCCTAAGTGGCTCTGGATTACCGGAATAAATGGCTTTCAAACACCGGAATGGTGGCTCTAAAAATCCGGACTGATGGCTCAAAACACTCCGGAAGAATCATTCCATCGTGATCTCGCCTCTCTTTTCTTTTTCAATATATTTCTTGAAATCTTCTGAGGGCTCTAGTCCATCAACCTTTATCATTCCGATGGCGTAATTCCATGCCTGCTCGTTTGTCATAGTAAAGCCTCCGTTCCTTTTTAATATAAAAGGATTTTATTACAGCAAAACAAGTATTTCAAAAAATAATATCATTTGTATTACCTCGGGACTACTCTCTTTTTCGAATCGATTAGTATGAAAAGTTGTCGCTGTGATATAATAACCCCAATAGTAAAAAACTGTTTTTCGATTCAAAGGTAATAATTATGTGTGATGTAAAAAAATATAGTGATATATATAAAGAAATTGCTAAGCTTAATCCTAAGGATACCTTGCAATTAGTTATGGAAAGTGAGACAGAAGAAGAAAAAGATTTCTATGAAATGGTCGGAGATTTTTTGCTTCAAAAAAAGCAAAAAGAAGTGATTGAAAGGAATCTCTTTTAAGTTCATGAAGAAATATACTATTGTTGCGGGTGTTAATGGCGCTGGTAAATCTACTTTGTATCAGTTGGATCCGGATCTTAAGTGTGAAAACAGAGTAAATGCTGACGAGATTCTGAGAGATTTGGGTGGCGATTGGCATAATTCAGCAGATGTTTTTACAGCAGGGAAGAAAGCAGTTGAAAAGCTGCATTCATATATTGAAGGTGTACAAAGTTTTAATCAGGAGACCACTTTATGCGGACGTTCTGTGATAGACAACATCAAGAAAGCTAAAGAAAATGGCTTTATGATAGAAATGCACTATATAGGCCTCTCAAATGTTGAGATAGCAAAAGAACGTGTGGCGAGAAGAGTAGCTAATGGAGGACATGGTGTCAACGAGGCTGATATTGAAAGAAGATACAAGGAATCATACATCAATTTTTGGTCAGTGTTGCCTCTATGTAATCTAGTAGCAGTCTATGATAATAGCAAAACCATCAGGAGATTTGCGATTTATAAAGATGGTGTTCTTGTAAGGCTGTCAAGTAATGTTCCTGACTGGTTTACACCGCAGTAGAGGAATAATATTTTGCAAATAAGAATCAAAAAAGGAAGTGCGCGTTGCACTTCCTTTTTAATAGCGAGAGGGGGACTTGAACCATTGGAGAACCCCTAAAATATGCATAAATACAGGGCCTATGGCTTCATCATAAAAAAATTAATCAAAGATTAATCAAATTTTGCGCTATCGTAGATGGAACAGCAGTTGAAATTGAGAAAGTAAACAATTAAAGTAAGATTATCAATAATTTCAGGTCAAATTGATAACGGAATTAACGGAGGTATAGATAATGACAAATTCACAGGCTTGGGACTATGCCATAGGGATGATAAAAGTGGATGGACTAGAGCCAACAGAAGATTTTAAGAAGTATATAGAAAAAGAAAAGAATGGCGAGGTAACCATGGAGGATGCGAAGCGGTTTCTGGATAAGAAGTACAAGATGAAGGAGACTGCCAATGCGTGACCCGTATCTGTATGAAGATGCACTGGTCTTAAGGAACAAGCTTGGCATTAAAGAACAAAGCCTTCTTGACGAAGCGGAGGCTGATTACGTTGTGTTCAGGCTAAAAGACATAGCGCTCAACAAGCTTCCGGGTGACTATCATACGCCGCATTTTTTTGCTATGCATGAATATATCTTCCAGGATATCTATGATTGGGCAGGACAACCAAGAAGCATTTCTATATACAAAGAAGAGGATGTCCTTGGTGGACAGTCAATTGAGTATTCTGATCCATTTGATATAGTAAATGATGTGCATCATGTTTTGGCTGATATGAGAGCTAAACAATGGAACACAATGATGTGTGAAGAGGCATCAAGGGAATTTTGCGATTCACTTGCAAGCCTGTGGAAGATTCATCCTTTCAGAGAAGGCAACACAAGGACCACGATAACATTCTGCTGTCAGTTCATTGATGATCATGGCTTTACAATAAACAGAAAGCTATTTGAGGACAATGCCAGATATGTCCGTACTGCATTGGTGGCATATAACGCATATTTTTCTGATGGCAGTGATTTTTCAAAGAAAGAGTATCTTCAAAGAATAGTATTTGACTCATTTAATAATACCAAATCATAGGCTTATAGTTTTGTATCACGAAACAAAAAATCTTGGCACTGATGGATAAATCCGTCAGTGCTAATTTTTTTGATAAAAGGTGGATAGTAAAGGGCTTTGAGAATGTAATTAGCAAGAGTTACGCCTAAGAAAGTCGAGGAAGAAGAAACTGTGCCGTCTGCTCAACCGAAGAGGAACCCAATCTTGTAGTGAGAGAAAAACTATAGAAGAGAGACTCTGCTTTTAGGTGATTGTGGTAACGTATTGATTCGCTCCAGATCAGAAGAGTGGAAATCGATTATAATGTACAAATATATTTCTACGTTGAAATCGGTTTTTGGTTGCAAAAATAATTTATATTACGTGTATTTAAATTGATAAATTTAGAGAATGTTTATAGAAATTAAATACTAATTCAATTATAAGAATTTATAATTATTGTAGTATCTGATTATCATTGTGCAGTATTTATGAGGCAGGAGGTCATTATGTTTTGTAATAAATGTGGTGCAGAAATACCAGATGATTCATCATTTTGTCTTAAATGTGGAAATCCAATTCCCGGTACATCAAGTGATGGCAGCAGTAGCAATAAAATAAAGCCTACTGAAAAAAGCAGTAGTTCAGGAACCAAGAATAAAAGTGTGTTTAAAATTATTATCTCAGTGGCTACGTCAGTTGCGGCAATTCTAGTAATACTGGCTTTTCTTGGTGTATTTGATAAACCTGCATATGAATCGGGATTATATGGGAAACCTGATAATTATGAAACAGTAATTGTTAATTCTGAAGGAAATAATCAAGTAGAAGACTCAAAAGTTAAATTTTCCGACTTAAGCGATTATATAAACCAATCTGAATCAGAGATTATTTCATTGTTTGGATTTACAGAGTCTGAAACGCATATATATCCAGATGATGATCATATCATGTTTTGGTTTGATCAAGGAAAGGTTTATTCTCTAAGACTTTCTGATAAAACGAAAGACATGTATCCTGATGCTGCCATATATGGAATAAAGATTGGCGATGCTAAAGAAGTGGTGGAGAAAACTACTTCAGAGAAGAATCTTACGTTGCTAGATGACTCGGCAGGAAATAGAGTTGCTTACGCTGATTCATCAAATCAAGTATTAATGGTTGAATATAATGAAAGCAATAAAGTGACATCGGTTCAGTATATGGCAGATCCAACTTATATTGAAGGATTTGCTGATTCGGTAAATAGCAATACTAATTTAGAAAATAGAAATGTGGAATCCGATATCGATGAAGAAGGGAAAACTCAAGAAATACAGAGCAGTAATACTGAACTTAAAGATGGGCGATATTATTTTGATAATAAGGACCTAATATATAATATTATCGATATTTCAGGAAATAAAATTGAACTGGAAGGATATACGTATTATTTATACCGATGGGAAGGATTTTTTTCAGGTGTTCTTGAAAAAGATGAATATGGAAATTATACCTCTACAGAAGATTGGGGAGACGGTATTTATCTGAATGTTTATCTATACAATATTTCTGAAAAAGGATTTGATTTAGAATATGAATATATTCAAGGGGATAAGGAAGATGAATATTATAGGGAGCGAAATTCTGGACATTATTCTTTGCTTGAAGGCGAAATACCGGAAGAATTTGCGGAGTGTTTCGAATATTAGTTAATCTTACAAATATAGTTATTCTGATATATGAGGAGGCCAAAGAATGAAAAGGACTTTTACATATTTGGTAATATTCTTATCTTTAATTGGCATATGTAATCTAAGTGTTAGTGCAGCAGATAAAAAGCGCAAGACAGACGACGGGATTGAGTATAGAGTTAGCGATACCTATATCGAAACATATAATAGTGCTGATCTTGATCAAGTGGCTAAAGAAGCATATAGAAGAGGATACGAGGATATTCTTATTAAGGAGCATATTCAAAGAACAGATGAGAATAATATGACTACGGATTCAGTTAATGTTACCTGCTCGCATAAAGATGACGAGGGAAGGTTCTCTGTATCTCGTGAGTATCTATTTTTCTACAATGATATGCTGGGAGATTATAGCTATGGTGATGCTGGTATGGCATCAACATATAATTCAGTAGACTTTACAGGCTTGAATGACACATATTGGCATTGGAAAAATTACGAATCAATCAAGAGTATATATTATTCATTTTTTAATCAAGAGTTCGACAGTCTTTATGGAGATTATCGTGAAAAGGGCATTAGTATAGATGAACACTGTAAAAACTTGGGAATAGATGTTTTCGCTCGCTTTGACAACATGGAAAGTATAAAGATTGATAATCTGAACCTGGAATTTTACACTAATGAAAGTATTGGAGACATTTATTTTTCGATAGAAGGCAAAACATATAAGAAGCCCTTATATCTAAGTACCAGCGCAACAAAGATACAGTTAAGATCTGGCTCTATGCATGGAAAGACTGTTAACAATTATTCAACCTGGTCCATAGTTATAAATGGTCGTCTTAAGGATAATGACGATTCATATCATACCGATTTTATCATGACAATAGATGACCAGTTATACGATTTGAATGATTTCAAAGATTTAAATGGCACAGTACTCCTTTGCCCTGAGACAAACAAATCAGTAATTGACCAGCTAGAATCAGGTAATAGTTCCGAAGTAAATTCACTCTCAGAGCCAAATGAAGATTTTGCTGATACGCAAAATAATAGCAAAATACCTTTAAAAGAATCATACATTTTCGAATGGGATGATGGTTATAGCTATATGATGTTATCTGATGATGATAAATCCGTGACATTTGCTGAAATATACTATGTTTTTGAGGATGATGAAATATCACGTAATTACTTACCCAAAAGCATCTCAAATGATCAAATCATACTGGAAGATACGAATGGACAATTACTTTATATAAACGTTATTGATGATAATACCATTTCTGTAGAAAACCCAACCGACGATACCTTTGTTGGAACATATACATATATTGATTTCAACTCAGTAGGCTAAGATTTTTTGAATAATACCAGACGCTTTGATTATTATGTTCTATCTATAAAAATGATGTAGGAAATGAAAACGTTTCTTCACGGGGCATTATTTTGTAAACGTAAAGTAATACATATCTATGAATGAAAGTTCACCTTCGATACAATGATTTAAAGATTACTGTATCGGAGGTGATTTGCTGTGAGCAAACAATTGTCTGAGATCTCATTGATCAAAAGCGTCAAATAATTCGCTTACCTAAAAAATAATGCCGTAGTTTTATTTGCAGCGTGGCTTATGGCATTGTTCTGGCAAGGTTTCGGACCAGAGTAATAATTATAATTATTTATGATTCAATTTTGTAAGAGCACCAGTGTCATCGACACTGGTGCATATTTAAAGTGCGCGTGATTGTACGCTTTAACATCCTGCCCGATCAAATGGCTGAGATATTCTATTTATTCCAGATTGTTCTAATATGAATTTTTCTACACCCTGCCGGGGAATACGCCAATTTTTCCCAAGTTTGAATGAAGGAATCTGTTTCTTGCCCAGTAGTTTGTACGCAGTATTATAACCACACCCTAATAGGTCGCATAAGTCATCTACCGTTAATAGCTCTGTATAGTTGTTATCCATAATTATTTACCTCCTGTTAAGAATTCTTGGTTATGTAGATGTTGTTTTAAGGATAATTATTTACTTCAGATGAAGAAAATCAAAATAAAAGAAAATAATAACTAACATAAGGATAAAATGATAAAAAATTTTATATGGCAATAAATAATTATTTATAAAAGTCATAACAATAAAATAAATGCAAATAATCATAGTAATGGTAAGAAAGTAAAGGAGGGATGAGCTATGAATTTACAGTATGCATTGATATTAGATTTTGTAATTCATTTTGTGTACTTGTTATCTGCGAGTTATATTCACAAAGTGAATATGAACGAAGTAAATATGAACGAAGTGAATATAACTCGCAGATAAAAGATGATAATCGATGTATAGAAATACAAATAGTGATTTTAAGGAGTAGAAATGAATAAAGAAACTACAATAACTATCAGATGTACTCAGAAACAGAAAGAAGTAATTGCAAGGAATTCTAATAAAAAGAACTTAAGTATATCGAAATATGTTTTGAACTGTTGCCTTAATAAGAGGAAAACATATAGGACACAATCTGATAAAAAGATTTCAGAGGCTTTAGTATTTGTTCAAAGAGATTTAAACTATCTTGAGCGTATAGCAAAATACTGTGGACCCTATTCGGAAAACATAAATAAAGCTGTTCAAGATATAAAGGAGAAGGAAGAAATTATATGGCGAAACTCATTGCGGTAACAACGGGTACATACTCAAATAAGAATGCAGTAGACAATACTATTAAGTATATAACCAGGACAAGAGAAGGAGAGAATAGAAGAGATGAACTGTTAATATACGGAAGCCCTAATGTGACTATTTATTCTGATAATGAGTCTGATGCTATATCAAAAGCGATAAGAGAATTCAAAGATATTCAGCGATTTTTTGCAGTTGACGGTATAAAAGGTAGGAGAGTTTATCACGAGATATTATCAATGTTAGATGAAGAAGCTCAGAGCTTTACTAATCTATACCAGATAGAGTTATTCGCATTAGAGTGTAGTCATGTTTATGACGTGCAAGGACATCAGGTTGTATATGCATCACATTACTCAGAGAATCTCAGGCTTCATATTCATTTTATTGTGAATACATATAATTATGCTTCAGGTCACAAGTTCCACTCATATTTTTCTGATTGTAAATCACGAGAAGAAATCTTTAACGAGATACTTCAGAAGCACATCCGTGACAATAAGAAGATTATTACTGGTTATTCATGGTATTAGTGGAAAAGATATTATTAGAGGAATGATAATGGGGATACTTATGAAGAATAAAGGTATAAGAACGACAAGAAAACAAAAATCAATTATTAGTAACAGTTATGAACTAATGGTGATAATTGATGATTTGATTTTAGCGGAAACAGATGATGATAAAAAGGAAAAGCTTAGACTTATAAGAAAGGGAGTATGTAAAATTGTTAGCTTTGACATGTCGGGATACACAAAAGAAAAATGAAAAATTAGAAGTTGAACTTCATTATAGGACAGAAAAAGATATTATTTGTCTTTTAAACTATATTCTTGGGGGTAGCTCAGAGAAACCTATAACCTGTGGAGCATCGGGATTCATCTCTCAAAATCTAAACGCAGAGTATCTGGCGAATGAGATTATTTCAGTACAAAATTTCTATAAAAAAACTGATGGTATAAGGGTTAGGCATCAGATGATCACTATGGATCTTGAGGATTTGTCTACAGGATTAGAAATTGAGCAGGCAAAAAGAATAGCCGAAATGATGTCAAAGATATATATTTACAAGGGGTTCCAAAATGTTTGGTCTGTTACACTATTAGGGAATATGATAAAAATATCAATTGCAATAAATACGGTCAGCTGCTATGACGGTTCTAAGTATCACTATAATAAACACAATGTGTATATTGAGGAGTATAGATTTCTCATAGCGGTGTACAACAAAATTGTTAAAGCTGATGATTCATACATTGATTACAGAAGCTTGTATTTTTATCCTTATTCAATATGATAGAAATAACTAAACAAATGATTCGGTTTATGTATTAGTATTAGCTTAATATAGACTATTTGTACATTTTCCCTTTGTAAAAGATAAAAAGATCAATTATATACAATAACTATGAAAAGATCTGACAATAATCAGATCTTTTCTTTATTTGAAGTAATAAAAATAAATATCGAGGGAAGGAGGAGATTATGCCAAACGGTATTTTGGAACTAATTATAATTTGTGTTGCAGACATAATAAAAACATTTATTGAAAATTAAGGAGAGGAAAAATGAAACAAGCTATTTCAGTTAGAGACATGCCTGAAAAAGAGTGGCTTAGTAGGCGAAAAGCAGGATTGGGTGGAACAGATGCAGGTGCTATATGCGGCCTTAATCCTTTTGTTTCACCTATGAAAGTATTTATTGATAAGACAACTGATACTATTGACCAGAGTGATAATGAAGCTATGCGGCAGGGAAGGGATTTAGAGGAATATGTTGCTTTAAGGTTTATGGAGGAAACAGGAAAAAAGGTTAGAAAAACCAATTTTATGTATGTTAGTAGAGAACATCCCTTTATGTTTGCAAATGTGGATAGGATGATATGCGGGGAGAATGCTGGGCTTGAATGTAAAACAGCATCTCCATATTCAGCGGGACAGTGGGAAGACGGCAATATTCCAGCGCATTATTTGATTCAGTGCAATCACTATATGGCAGTTACAGGGGCTGATAGATGGTATCTTGCAGTTGTTATTCTTGGTAAAGCATTTCGCTTTATATGTATTGATCGAGATGAGGAAGCAATATCTGACCTTATTAAGATTGAAGAGAAGTTCTGGAATAGTAACGTATTATTGAATATCCCTCCTACCCCGGACGGAAGCGATGCATCAGAGATATATTTAAAAAGTCTATATAATAAAGCTTCCGTTGGAAAAGAACTTAGATTGTCTGGATATGATCAGGACTTGAGAAGGCATGGTGAGATAGGGGGAATTATCGACAGGTTGGAAAAAGAGAAAAAATCTATTGAAGAAAGAATCAAACTGTCTATGGAAGATGCTGAAACTGCATATACAGATGAATATGTTATTAGCTGGAAACAATATGATCAGGAGAGGCTTGACACCAAAAAATTAAAAATCGAAAATCCAGAGATTTATGAGAACTATCTCAAAAAGGTATCAACAAGAAGATTCATAATTAAAGCAGCATAAGGGAAGGGCACTCCTTCCCTTATTGCTTTTTTGAAAGGTGGAATTATGAAAGAACAGGAGATAAAAGAAAGATTATCTGCTAAAGCTGATGAAATAGCAAATATCAAACTTACTAAAAGCATGAATATTGCAGATATGATAAAAGCAATTGAACCGGAAATAAAAAAGGCACTTCCTACTGTTATGACACCTGAGCGTTTTACCAGAATAGCTTTATCTGCATTAAATACAACTCCGAAATTATCAGAATGCAGTCAGATGAGTTTTCTGGCAGCATTGATGAATGCAGCACAGCTTGGGTTAGAGGTTAACACGCCATTGGGGCAGGCTTATCTTATCCCTTTTAACAATAAAGGAAAGCTGGAATGTCAATTTCAAATAGGATATAAAGGGATGCTTGGACTCGCTTATAGGAATCCCGAACTTCAGACAATTCAAGCGCAGACGGTTTATGAGAATGATATATTTGAGTACGAACTTGGTTTGGATTCAAAATTGATTCATAAACCAGCCATATGTGATAGAGGCCAAGTGAAATGTTATTATGCTCTATATAAATTGAAAAATGGTGGATATGGTTTTGAGGTTATGAGTAGAAATGATGTTGAGGAATATGCAAAGAAATACTCAAAATCAACGGACTCAAAGTATAGCCCCTGGAGTAGTAATTTTGACTCTATGGCAAAAAAGACTGTTATTAAGCAACTTTTAAAATATGCTCCATTAAGAACAGACCTTGATAAAGCGATGAGCATGGATGAGTCAATAAAATCCAATATATCCATAGATATGGCAGAGGTCGAGAATGACAGTATTATAGATATATATGAGTGTGAGGTATGATCCATGATAGAAATAGTTGGAAAGTATAACAGTGCAAAAGTGTTCACAGATATATGTGAAGACGAGTGCGTGACACAGATAAGAAATTTGTTAGATCAGGAGCCTTTTCATGATTCAAGGATTAGGATAATGCCGGATTGCCATGCTGGTAAGAGTTGCGTGATAGGTTTTACGGCTGATCTTGGCGACAAGATCATTCCCAATATTGTTGGAGTTGACATTGGGTGTGGTATGTTGACATTGGAATTAGGAAAGTGCTCAATTGATTTTGAACGCCTGGATAAGGTTATCAGAGAATTCGTTCCGAGTGGTCGAGAAGTTAATCAGGGAAGGCTTACAAGATTTCCTAAATTGCAGGATATGAACTGCTATCGACAATTAAATGATACTAAGAAAATCGAGCGCGCAATAGGATCCCTTGGCGGGGGGAACCATTTTATAGAGGTTGATAAAGATGTTGATGGTAACTATTACCTTGTAATACATACTGGTAGTCGCATGCTTGGAAAAAGCGTATGCGATATATATCAGAAAGTTGCTGTTGGCATTCATACAGGAAAGGAAAAATTATGGGAAGAGGAAGAAAGAATTAAGAGAGAGCTAAAAGCCTTAGGTAAGCGAGATGAGATTCAAGAAGCAATTAAGGAATTACATCGTAACTTTAGGCAAACAGCGCCGAGTCTTCCATTGGATTTATGTTTTCTAAAAGGTAGATATAGTCAGGAATATCTTCATGATATGAAGATTTGTCAGGAATTTGCTGATGAAAACAGAAAGATGATAGCAACTCTGATAGTTGAGAATTATGGGCTTAAACCTCTAGGAATGTTCTCCACAGTACATAATTATATTGATCTTAATTCAAACATAATAAGGAAAGGTGCTGTTTCTGCACAAAAAGATGAAAAATTAATAATTCCAATCAATATGAGAGACGGTGCACTAATATGTGTTGGCAAAGGTAATGATGATTGGAACCAGTCAGCGCCTCATGGTGCAGGAAGAAGGTATTCAAGGAGTGAAGCGTTTAAGAGGTTCACGGAAGAAGAATTTAAAAGGGCAATGGATGAAGCCGGAATATTTACAACCTGTGCTAATCACTCAACACTTGATGAAAGCCCGTTTGCCTACAAAGGGATTGAAGATATAGTAAGAAACATTGGACCTACAGCCGATATTGTTAAGACAATACGGCCTGTATACAATTTCAAGGCAAATAGTACAACAGTGAAGAAAACTGATAAGCAGCTTGAAAAGGAAATTGAAAGTGGTGTTTCTGAACTTGATGAGATGTAGTTTTTTGGCCAGTTGCATAATGCAACTGGCCAATTTTAGTAAAGGAGATAGTATGGACAGAAAAGACATAAACTTTGAGGATTTTTGTGATCTGATGCTTGAAAAGGTAAATGAAATAAGAGAGCAAAAAGGAGTATCTGACATCATAAGGCTTGGAGATATTACAAAACAGAATAATCAAATAAAGAAAGCTATATATTTAGAAAGTGGTGGACACAAGATTAGACCTGTTATCTACATGGATGAAGTATACAAAAAGTATGATGGTTTTGCTTCATGTGATGCATTGGCTAAAGATTTGTATAATTTGCTTTTTGAGAATCATGATACGGATAGTAATGTTTTTAGCATGTTAACTCACGATGGAATACTGCAAAATGTTACATATAGACTGATAAATAAACAAATGAACGAATCATTTTTAAAAGATAAGGTATATAGGGATTACCTTGATTTGGCAATCACTTATCAGATAGTTGTATGCGTGAATGACAACAATGGATATATTACTATCACTAAAGATTTAGTAGAAAGAATAGGTTTATCTGAAGAAGATCTTTTTGAAATGGCTTCAAAGAATACCCCTAGAATAGCACCTGCTAAGGATTCTTCCCTGTATGAGGTTATGGGAAATATGATGTCTTTCGATGATCCAGACGACATGTCGGACCTTTTCAGAGTATTATCCAATGAGAAAAAAACATATGGAGCCAGCGTGCTGTTGTATCCGGGTTTGGTTGACAAACTATATGAGAAGTATGGTGAGAAGTATGTGATTCCCTCATCGCTTCATGAGGTATTACTGGTGGATCATAATGCGGATCCGAGTGACTACTTAAAGATGGTAAAAGAAGTAAACCGTACAGTTGTAGATTCTGAAGAGATTCTAAGTGATTCAGTGTATGAGATTACATCTAAGGGATTATCAATCGCAGTATGTGCAGCATGATAAGGAATAATCTCAGGGAACATACGCCCTGAGATTATTTTTTGTGTAATGACGAAAACTGGATATAAGTTAGATGTTCGGAGCTAAGACAGTTGATCAGGTGAGAGAGCGCACTAAAGATTTCGGGATAATTATGAAGTAAAGGGATCACTTATTTTTCTGAATTTTTATCTTGTCTTAACAGTATTATTAGCAATATATAATAACATATAGGTGTTTGAAAAAGCAAAATTTTTGGAATAGGGATGATTCATAAATGTTTACTAACAATTCGAACGTTGAAAAGATATTCCAGAAGCCTTATTAGTATAAGAAATTAAGTTGAGACTTCTGAACCCAACCATCATACCATTCACCATTTGTGAAATATGATGCTTCAACCCAGTCTTTGCTTTGGATATCTGTATGCTTTGCTTTTGCAGAAAGCACAAGCACATTGTCGCCGTTGGGAATAGAACAAATCTGATTGTAATTTGTACCTGGTCCGCTACGTAGGGCAACAAAGCCTGACGGATCATTTACATCAGCAAACTCACCTGCTTCTTCATTGGTCAAAAAAGAATCATCTTCATTGGCGGGTTCTTCAAAGGAAATACTAGTTGTTCGGAAGGTTGGCCAGGTGTTTCCGTTAAAAGAATTGCCATCAAATAATCCTGTATAATAAATTAAATCCCCTTCGTATATGACAAGATCATCTGGGATGCCAACACCATATATTGGGAAGGAGCCTTTTTTATCCGATGCTAAATATAAGATAAAATAGCTGCCGTCAGCATACATTTTATTGTTGATAGATGTATATACATAGGCATAAAAGGTTACTTCAGTTCCTATATTATCATTATCACGAGTAAAATCCTTTAATTCCGATATTGTATCGAAAGAAAGAGTACTATCAGTTGTATTGGTTGAAATAAAAAATGAATTGCCGCTTGTTTCATTTGACATAATTGTTTCTTGGGGAAGAGAGATTTTTGCATTTGAATGTAAAGGATGTAGGATTGCAACACATGAAATAAAGATTATTGCAAAAAGACTTGCTAAGCACATGCGAATTTTCATATTTTAGCCCTCTTAATAAAGTATTGATAGTTCATGGTGAGATGTTACTGATGCTGATTTTAGCATGTATATGTGACTACATAATAAAAAAAATCTTAAGTTTATATTAAATAGCACCATTTTATTCTTTTTTTTTCGTTATTGTATATGTATTGTGAAATATATATTTATGGAGTAAATAGTATAGAATAACTTAAAGGTTTTGAGACAGAAATGAGAATAGTATATAACAAGCACTTGAGCGGACTCAAAATATGGTATCATTAATGATGTCATATTTGAGTCCGCTTTTTATTGGAGGGAAAGAAATATGATATATGGATATGCAAGAGTCAGTACCAAGACTCAGGCCAAAGACGGCAATAGTTTGGAAGCTCAAGAACAGTCTTTAAGGCAAGCGGGAGCAAGGGAGATATATAAGGATGCTTTTACCGGTACAACTACAGATCGCCCGGAGTTTGAAAAACTTGTAAAAAAGCTGATTCTTGGCGATACATTGATTGTTACCAAGCTAGACAGAATTGCTAGAAGCGCTTCTGAAGGATCCAGATTTATTCAGGAGCTTTTGGATAAGGGAATATCGGTAAATGTGTTGAACATGGGGAAAATGGATGACACCCCAACCGGTAAGCTGATCTGTAATATCATGTTTGCATTCGCAGAGTTTGAACGAGACATGATAGTGGAGCGAACACAGGAAGGCCGAGCTATAGCAAGAAAGCATCCGGGTTTTCATGAAGGAAGACCTAAAAAGTACACGCAGAAACAGATTGAACATGCTCTGAAGCTTTTAGATTATCATAGTTATAGGCAAGTGACAGAGCTGACAGGGATTAGTAAGGCAACATTAGCCAGAGCAAAGGATAAGACGACAATTGTGAAGGAGATATGATCATTACAGCAAGAAGTGCAAAAATCGATCAAAAAGCGGATCTCATCTGGGGTAGATAAACTTACAGGAGTATATAAGCCACATGAGTACGGAGAAGTAATTCTTCCGTTTACTGTTATTCGACGGTTTGACTGTATATTGTCTGATACCAAGGATGCGGTTCTTGAAAAATACGAAGAGGTAAAGAATCTCCCTATGAAGGATGTCCTGCTCCGCAAGTCGTCAGGATTTGATTTTTATAACACCAGTAAATACACATTTGAAAGACTTATTGATGACCCAGCAGACCGGAAGACATAGAAGATGGTATGGTGGCATATGATATGATAAGAAATCTGTTGTCAATATAGAAGTGGGTACAAGTGAATATAGAATTATCAATAATAATATTTTCAACGGAGTTGTCGTACTATGATTATTCATCTAGTGCCGACAACTCCTCATTTTTATTTGGAGATTATACCTTGGAAAATAGTTTCTATCACTCTTTTTTCAACAAAACTTGATTTTGATTTTAAGTATTCTTTCGTTAATGGAGTAAAAGGGGTTGCGGCTTTCCAATAATTATTTATTGCATAAAGGATTCTTTTATATTCATCTTTTTCTGATTTTCTGGTTAACTCTTGTTCTGTTGCTACAAAAAATGATGATTTAGGATACTTCTCATTAAAAGAGTATATTTTGTTGGCAGTTTTGTAAAGTGTGTCATCAAAGTTTACTATTTCTTCATAATTATTCTGATTTGAAAAATAGTCTACAAGATCATCATAGATTTTTTCTAGATAACCCATTACAGGTTCTTCGGCAAATGGATAACCATACATAATTAGTAATTGATCTAAAAAAACTGATTCATATATAGGCATGGCGAAATCTGCCAGATAACATATCGCTTTTTCGAATAAGCTTGACCACATGTTAATTCTTGTAAAATCCGCCATGGAATTGGTAGAATTATCAATTATGCCTATCACACTTGGGTCTGTGAATGTATCAAACAGGTTGTCGGAAAAATCTCTTTCTGCATCTTCCAGGCAGTCAAAAAAATACTGCAGACAGTATTTACGAGTAGAAATATTGGGAAGTCGGATTGCTGAAAATATTGTTGTTAATGTGGCTTCTGGCAGGTTATACCCATTTGTTTCTATATTTTTCTTTATTGCATATATACTATCAGCGATGCTGAAATTGAAAAGTGACTCAAGCTGGTAATGTAGGTAAAGCTTATCAGAATTTTTAAGATACTGGTTATTTTTTATATAGTCAGTATAATACTTTTTTGCCTCTGAAAACTTACTATAGTTCCAACTTATAGACGTGCCATCAGATAATCTGGCTCTATACCCTTTTAAAACACTTGATAAAGTCCTTAAGTACATAGTATTAGGTTTGGAGGCAATCATATTAATTATGTCTATACTGCTTAAGGGGAAACCAAAGTTGTTGTTTTCTGAGTCGGGTATAAGAACTGAATTCTTAAAATCAATGTTGGTATACGTAGAAAAGTAATACTCAATAGTCTCTATCTTTTTCTTAATAGCAGCATTATAGTTGCTGCAGGAATCAGCACCTATAATCTTTATTCTATTCTCACCATCATTAATGGTGGCTTTGTTTAGTGAAATTATCCCTTCTTTTAAGGAGTAATCCATCCCGAAAGCATAGCTTTTGTCACCTTCCTTTTTTGAGAACTGTCGGATTTGTGAGAGTTTGTATGCTGATAACCTGTGACTTCTTCCTAAAAGTTCACGAATGTAAATAAAAGTAGACATAATGCAGTGAGTCTTGAAAACTTTCTCCCAGCCATATCCTTTATCAAAAAGTGGGATTAATCCGATACCATGCTTTGAATGATCTTGCCCCATAATTGTGTTGGGGAAATGACGCCCTGGTCCAACAATATTTTTGCATCTCTTGATAGTAGCGTTGAAAACAACATCGGCATCAAACCTGTTACCATTCTTTCTTAGATTATTACTATCAGCATTATCCTTGATGTCATTAGTGACCGGCGTTAACCATAAACTGTAATTCAGCACATCGTGCATTTCCCTGAGCATAGAATCTACGCACATTTCTATCTCCAATCAATGAATAACTGATTATATAAACGCAATAGAATTAAAATACAATAAATATAAAAAAATACGTTTGCAAATATAATGGAAATTTTGCTTATATATCAATTGGTATACGTATTATTTTTTCATATAATTGTCGATAAAACAAGCTGTTCAGATGTAAAGTTGAGTTTTTTTTCGAAAAGAAGAAACTGCAAAACTGCATTTGACTATTAATGGGAGAGGTGAGATTATGCAAAAAATATACGTTGCTGATGTTGTAGGTGATGAGTATGAGAGATGGTATTACCACAAGAACAAGGTATTCCTTGACGCTCCAATGGGCATGGGCAAGACAAGGTTTATTACAGATGTGCTTTTTGATTTTATTTTGCGAAAAAGAAACATTAACATCCATCACAACGATAAACTGCTTATACTTTGTAATCGAAGGATGCTTGGTCTGCAGTATTGGTGGGAGATGATCGAAAAAAGGTGTTCTTACCACGAGCTGAAGGATGTAGTTGAGATTAAAAGTTATCAGGAAATCGCAGCGTCAATCAGAGGTTCTGGCAACGTGGATGAGTTGTTACAAGAATATTCATGTGTGGTTTGTGATGAGGTCCACTATTTCTACGCTGATTCAGACTTTAACTGTTACGGAACATTTGCTGTGATGCACGCTTTGCTCCGAGCAGGTATATGTAAAATGATGATTTTTATGTCGGCAACAGGAGATGAGATTTTTCCTATATTGGAAAAAGCACTAAAAAAGCAGTTCAAAAGTGTGAAAAATGTATTTCCGGACCTAAACGAGGAATATAGGAAGATTGTTCTCCAGAACCTACAATCATACCGGAACTTTGACTATGTCCATCCGTACTTGCTAAAAGACGACAAGGAACTCATTTATAAAGTAGGACATTCATCAGAAAAATGGCTTATTTTTATAGATTGTAAGGAGCGTGGGAAACAGCTTCTTGAAAATATTAGGAAAAATGGTAAGACTGCTGACATTATACACGCAGACAATCTTGACAAGGACAGTCGGTTGGTTTCGCAGTTGGTCATGAATGGACAGTTAGACAAGGAGGTCCTTATCACTACGTCGGTGCTTGACAATGGGGTTTCACTCAAAGATCCATTACTGAGAAATATTGTCATTATGACGGACTCACCGGTAAGTTTTGTTCAAATGCTGGGACGAATCCGGGTTGGTGAACAGGATATCGTTAATTTGTATCTAATAAAACGAGAAGCTTCTGAATTTAAGAAGAGAGCAGAAGCTTCAAAAAAATTATTGGACAAATTTGAAAAAGCACTTGAACAGTTTTCCAGTGTAAAAGCCTTTGATATTCTTTGTAAAGTCTTTGATGATCCCTGGAGTGAAGAAGCCGAAGATTACCGAAAAATTTATACCCTTACCCCTGAGGGGGTTGATTTCATTCCTGCAGAGTATTCAAGAACTCGTTTAGGTAATAATTTTCTTGTTACGAAGAGGGTTGAGCTGTACATCAACGAACTGGCGATGGAAAAGACTGGTGATGCCTTCAAGATGCAAAGTTTACTATATAAGAGAGCAATGAGTTCACCTGAGGAAGTGGCTTACGAACAAATTTCGTGGATTGGAAAAACACGTGCTGACCTTATAATCTGTTCTGAAGACTACCTGAAGAAAAATGAAGAACAGCTAATTAATGAGCTTGAATCCTTCGGAATGAAAACAGCTGATGAAGTAGGAGATTTTAAAAAGCATCTCGTGTCGGACTTCCCGGATGTGGTAAGCAGATACGTTAAGATCAACAAAGGCACCTTCAGCAAGAATCAGCTTGTAAAGCTTTGTGAATGCCTTGGCTTTAAAATCATAAATGAAACTGTGAATGGAAAAATACGGTATACGATTAGCAGGAGATCGAACATTTGAGTTTTGGATTATAGTAGAAAGGGGGAAGAGCAATTCGCTTATTGAACGGTAGCCCAGTAACTGAATATGATAACAATTGCTCTTCCTTTGGCCAAGCTGACAAGGGTGTTCATAAGGATGGGACTCAGTGGCAGAACTTTCACTACTACATCACCAATGGTATAATCTCTTTTGATGAAGTTGTAGGCCTTGAGAAGGAGGCCATTATAAACAAAATTATCAAAAAGATTCATCCATATTCTATCAGCCAAACGACCAGTGGACGATGGATAACATATGTTGCTGATTCGAGAAAACCCACAGGAAGAAGGCAGATAAGTAAAAAGAGCAAAGCGCAGCTGGAAGCATTCCTTCTGGAATATTACGCGATTTCTGAAGAGGCAGAGAAGGTTGTTTACTTTTCAGAGCTTTATCGTGAACTTATTCAGTATAAAAAGAAGTTCCTTAATGTATCCAACAAGCGAAAAGGCATATCACCGACAACCATCAGGCGTTATGAACGGGACTATGACAATTATATTGCTGGATCTGAGCTGGATAATTCTAAGATTGTAAAGATCACTACGGTATCGCTTGAATTGATGCTTGTGAAGATCATTGAGGATCACAACCTCTCAGAGAAATGTGCCAGTAACATGCTAAGCTACGTTTGCCAGGCATTCAAGTTTGCTGCAAGGAGCCGATACATTGATATGGACCCGTAAGAACTCATAGACAGACGACTTATCCTGTCAAGATGCCGGTTGAGGCCGGTGAAGGATGACTCTGAAAGAGTGCTGACACTCAATGAACTAAAAGCTTTAAGACAAGCAGTCCTTAAGCATGAGGAAGCTTATCCGGAATATGTTGCTGATTATGCCATTGAACTTGCAATCATGACAGGCATGAGAGTTGGTGAATTGGCGGCATTACACTGGAGTGACATTGATGATGACTGGATTCATGTGGATTATTCGGAACATCGTCTTGACTATTCTGACAGACCATCGGAGATAGTTGTTGGAGAGCCTAAGAACTATAAGCATAGGAAGATTCCCATGACAGAAGACATCGGAGATTTGTTTCTTAAGGTCAAAAGGCTTGGATTCAGTAACCCTGAAGGTTATATTTTCTGCCAGGAAGATGGAGATAGGTGCACTGCGCATGCGATTAGCTCAGCTGTATCGAGGCGTGCTGATGAAGCAGGAATATCAAACACGTCAATTCATGAGATACGCAGGACAGTTTCTTCATATCTTAGGCAGGAACTTCCAATCAAGGCTGTGGCGAGCATGTTGGGGCATCTTGAGACAACAAATGAGATATGCTACAACTACGACATGTCCGAGACAGCTGAGAAAACAAGGGCTTTGAGTGACTTTTCATCAAAATTAATCAAATTTCGCCCTGAAAATGAAAAACAAAAAAGAACCGGAAGTGCCTAAAATAGGACGCTTCCGGAACTTTACACCTAGTAGCGAGAGGGGGACTTGAACCCTCGACACCGCGGGTATGAACCGCGTGCTCTAGCCAGCTGAGCTATCTCGCCATGTTGTCTGCTTGGTGGAGCCGACTAAGATAATATACATCCTAACAGGTATGTTTGTCAACACATTATTTAAAAAATCTAAAATCTAAAATTGTAAGTGAATCATATTTATATACTGAATATATAGTAAGATATAAGTAATCATATTGCAAAGGAGGCGAAGTATGGGTGCTATTGTAGGCAATACTTTTTATTTTGATTTTGAAGTAAGACTCATGGAATTCCTTCAGGGACTGCTGGGAGAGAGCGGGGCAAAGATCTTTTCATTTATCACGCTGTTTGGAGAAGAGATGATACTTATACTGCTCTTGGGGTTTCTTTACTGGTGCTACGACAAAAAGATGGGGTGTTACGTGGGAACACTGATCGTAACGGGATGCGTGATAAATCCGATGATAAAGAATATTTTCTGGCGACGACGTCCGTATTTTGACCACGATAGCATAAAATGCTTTAAGCCTGTGGAAGCAGATGCGGATATATATGATATAGCGGCGCAGGGGTTCTCTTTTCCGAGCGGACATTCCACGAATTCTGTGACGGTTTACGGCGGCATGGCCAAATATAAGACGAACAGGGTGACCAAGATCCTGGCGATAATGATGCCCATCCTTATTGGCGTTTCCAGGGTTGTTGTGGGAGTCCATTATCCGACAGATGTATTGTGCGGATGGCTTTTGGGACTAATTTGTCTCTTCGGGATAGGCACTCTTATGGAACGCATCCCTGAGGAAAAGATCTGGATAATGCACCTGTGCATTTTTCTCGTGTCATGTCTCGGGCTTCTCTACTGCAAAACCACTGATTATTTCAGTGCCCTCGGTCTCATGGGAGGACTGTTTGCAGCGATAGAGTTTGAAAAGAGATTTGTGAAATTTGAAAATACAAGGGAACCGCTAAAATGTATAATCAGGCTGGCAGGCGGCATTGCTATCTACCTTGTGTTAAATACCCTTCTTAAGATGCCGTTTTCAAAAGAGTTCCTCTCATCCGGGACGTTCGCTGCAGGACTTGTAAGGGTTGTAAGATATCTCATTGTTTCGTTTATAACTATTGGGGTATATCCTATGTTATTTAATCTGTTTAAAAAGAAATGATCTGGATACTTGTCTTCAATGTGACATAATACAAGAATTTCAATCATGTTTAGAATATGAGTCAATAATTTTTGAAGAACCACAGAATGTACAATATGTATTGTAGTGGTTGAATATTGGACAACGTACTTTGCATGAATGGAGGGATTGTTTTGGTAATATATTTTGACAAGCTATACAAGGATGACAGAAAGAATGAGCTGTGCGGGTTATGCGTTCCGTTTGAGAGAGGAAAACTGCCTATAGAGCTTGCGGATGAACTTGAGGTTATGGACGAAGATACCTGCATCCCTCTTCAGACTAAGGTGACTTCAAAATGGGATGATGGCTCGGTCAGATATGCTTATCTCAATTTTCTGGCAGATCTTCCGGGCAACAGTGGGAAGACCTTTGAACTGAAATGCGGCACGCAGAACAGAGGCAGGAAAGGCGCCGAAGAGTTACTGAGGGACAGTGGTCTTGAACCTGTATCTGTCATTGACGATCCTTCCGGAATTGGTGTGAACAACGGTGTTATTTCTTTTTTTGTGCGAAATGCATCAAAAGAGCTGTTTGATAAGTTTGCGTACAACGGGACGGTTTTTGAGAAGGAACAGTTTGTCGGACCTTTTGTCAGGGTTTGCGGCAAGAGACTGAATACCATATTTGACAGTTGGGAAGTTTCACTCAGAGGACCGATTGTCGCTGTTATTACCGGCAAGGGGAGATGCGTTCCGGAGGGTTCTTTGGACTTTACAGGGGAAGGCATTCGTTTTGAGCTACGGATCAGCATTACGGCAGGAAAGCCCTGGCTTGATATGGGCTACAGGTTTATCAACTGCACAGATGAAGATATCAAACCGGATGATATTATTTTTGCTGTAAAAGCGGGAAAAGAGATGGATATTGCACTGGACAGCCCGCAGTACAAGGAGGCTGCGCCTGATTCAACGGGATGTGGTGATACTAAAGGTGTGACTGTACAGGGGGACATTGTCAGGACGACCGGAACAAAGGAACTCTCAAACTTTGATTATAGTGACCAGACATCAATGGGCAGCACCGACATCAGAAGCATAGTGGCAAGGTCAAATTATAAAACCGAGTTTACGATCAGCAAAAGAGGCGAAAGGGTTGAAAATACAATAACGGCTGAGATGCTTGAAAAAGAAGCCAACGAGCACTTCGCGGAGGTACTCTACGGCACCTTTATGGCTGATTATACGGATCCGAAAGAAAATGTCGGGGTGTGCGCAACCGTGTTTCAGGCGTTTCAGAACTTTCCCAAGGCAGTGAGGAGCGACAGAAATGGAATAACAGTATTTATTATTCCGGATCAGGAGAAAGCTGCAGACCTGACAAAAGCACAGCCTGTGGTATTTGCTTCTGGAATGGCGAGAGAAACGAGATTTCTTTTGCATTTCCATGATGCCAGAACGCCTATATACGATCTTGATAACAGGAGCCTTATCTATCAGATGCCTGATAAGCCCTACATAGATCCCGAAGAGTATGCGAAGGCAAAAGTTATGCCTGATGTGTTCCTTCCGGTAAAGGAGCAGTCAGATGATGTGGAGATCTCACTCATTGACAAGGCGGACAATCATGCCAGGTGTTATGGAATGCTCAACTTCGGAGATGCGCCGGATCCCGGATACACTGCGCAGGGCAGGGGCGGCGGAAATCTGGTCTGGACCAACAATGAGTATGACTATCCACACGCCATGTACATGATGTATGCGCGCACAGGTATAAGGAGATTCCTGGACTACGCCACGGTTGCCGCATATCACTGGATGGATGTTGATATCTGCCATTATAGTGCAAATCCGCTCAGAGTCGGCGGGCAGTGGGAGCATACAAGGCGCCATACCGGTGGCTCCGAGGCAGGAGAAGGATCTACAGGCGAAATGGTATGCAGCCACGAGTGGGTAGAAGGGCTTTTGGATCTGTATCATTTTACAGGTGATGAGAGAGCGCTGGAGAGCGCGATCGGAATAGGAGAGAATGTTTTAAGGCTCCTTGAGACTCCCATGTATCAGGTGCCGGGTGAAGCCAATGCCAGAGAGACCGGATGGGCACTCAGGACTCTGACAGCTCTTTATTTAGAGACCTGGGACAAAAAATGGACAAAGAAAAGCGAATGGATCGTTTCCCAATTTGAAGAATGGAATGACAGATATGGGAAGTGGCTCTCACCGTATACCGATAATACAACAATACGTGTAGGGTTCATGATCTCAGTTGCGGTAGGCTCACTTATGAGATATTACAGAGTATTTCCGGGGGAAGAGCTCAAGAACATGATACTGGGAGCAATTGACGACCTCACAGAGAACTTTATGACAAGACAGGGAATCTTTATCTATAAGGAATTGCCGAGCCTTGACAGAAGCGGCACCAACACACTGCTGCTTGAGTCCATGGCAACGGGATACGAGCTGACCGGAGATCCGAAATACCTTGAGTTTGGGAAAAAGACTTTTCTAAGATCACTGAATAATACCGCGGGATCCCTGGGAGGAAAAAAGATTGTCGAAGATGCTGTGATAGTAGGAAGTGGAGCGACCAAGAATTTCGCCCAGAGCTTTTACCCGATAACAGCCTTTTATGTACAGTCTGTAAAAGCGGGGATATCTAAATAAGTTGTTGCATGTGCGGATTTGTATTATAATCAGTTTATGGAAATACGAACACCTATTATTGCAATTTTGGTATTAATCATACTGATCATAATCTATCTGAGGAAAAATATCCCGCAGAATGTCTCTTCGCGGGTATTTTTCTGTTTCTTGATCGCGATGTTCATCAATCTTGTCTGTGAGATTTCTGAATGTGCTGTGTTTATGTATCTTGGTAACTCGTTTGTTGCGCTGAGGCGAGTGAGTCAGAGCTTTTATGTGAGCACGCTTATCTTTTGCGCTTATCTGATGAATGTTTACGTCTATGTCAGATTAGTACACAGCAGGGTGATCTCATTGAGGATTGCTGCCATCACGGCAATCCCGGCGATCATGGCAGTGATTTCCCTGCTTGTAGGCAAAGTGTACTACACAACAAATGACAGCGGAGAATACTACACCTATGGTTCGGTTGTGACGTTTTGCTATTTTATTGGCTTTTTGTATATCTTTTCAACTATGCTGGCTGCAATTATTCTCAGAAAGAGACTGAGAAAAGAGGATTCCCTGGCGATCATCATCGGACTTGTGATATGGGCACTTCTTGCGTTCTTCCAGTTCAGCTTCCGCGGATACCAGGTGTCCGGTGTTGCGATGATGCTCATGGCACTCATACTGTTTTTGGCCATGGAAAACCCGAAAGAATACTATGAGAAGAATATTGATGGAGTCAAGAACAGAGACGCTTTCAGCTATATGCTGGTTGAGAAATTTTCTAATAAGAAGCCATTTTTCATAATCTCGGTTATCTTTACCGGAAAATCGAATGTCATAAGCGGAGCTGAGAGAAGAGAACTCTATGGACTAGAAGCGGAATTCGCCAGGCTCGCGGAACAAAATACTGCAGAACCTGCCTATCTGTCTGAATGGAATACATTAAGCTTTTTTACAAATACTCCTGAAAAAGTAGAGCAGTTCATGTCACTGGTAGGTAACTACAGAGATGACCGCGGCAATTATAAACTTACATTTGCGGTGCTTGAGGCACCCAAGTATGTCAGTGATGCAGACAAGGCACTTCAGATCATCAGTTATGTCTCAACCGAATATATTTATACGCAGTCTTCGCCCAATCTCGTGATAGACGACAGGGTGATCGACAGGATGAACTACCGCAACAGTATAGAGATAATCGTTAGAGAGGCTGTGAGAGATAAGACTTTTGAAGTCTATTATCAGCCAATCCTGTGCGTCAATGATGGAAAATTCAAATCAGCTGAGGCGCTGGTCAGACTTAAAAGACCAAGCAGCGAGAACTACATATCTCCCGAAGACTTCATACCGGTTGCTGAGAAATGCGGCCTCATTCAGGAAATTGACGACCTTGTCTTTGAGAAGGTATGCTCTTTTATAGCAAGAGAAAACCTGCAAAGCTATGGTGTCAAGACGATCGAGGTCAATCTTTCTGGCAATGAAGTGGTTGACAGACACACATTTTCAAGACTCATCAGAAAGATGGAAAAATACCATATTCCGCCTAAGTTTATTAATTTTGAGATAACTGAGACCGCATACATTAATAACGATGATGTATTTAAGGAAAATGTTCAGAAGTTAAAAGAGATAGGTTCCTCTTTTTCAATGGATGACTTTGGATCAGGCTACTCCAATCTCCTTGAACTTTTGAAAATGGACTACGTTCTTGTTAAAATGGATAAGGAATTTATCTGGAACTGTCTCGATCTTACTAAACCGGAGAATATGAGAATGCTTGAATACTCCATTGGATTTTTGAAGGATTATGGACTGCACATTCTTGCAGAAGGTGTTGAGACAGTTGAACAGGCTGAAATTCTTATCAGTAAAGGTGTAGAATATTTACAGGGGTTTTATTATTCAAGACCGATTCCGGAGAACGAATACATCGAGTTTCTTAAGGCACAGAAAGGAGAAAAGCAATGAACGAGGCTCTGTATGATGCAGTATTTAGCTATGGTGAGGGGAAGGTTGATCCATTTTCTCAGACCTATGCAGATTTTGACAGGATTATATCGGACATGAGACTGGTTGGGTACGAGATCAACTCTTTTAACATTGCCCATCAGATAATGCTGGAGCAGCTTGATTCTCTCCTGAAGACTAAGGGACAGATAATTGAGGAAGCCATGGATCTTGAGAACAGGGATCAGTTCTGCAGGGATAAATATGGACTGTCCTTCAAGGATATCGATGCTCTTGATCCGAGCCACGACATAGAATGGGATATCAAGAGCGGAAGAGTTATTTTCTACCTGACTCACGAAGCTAAATACAAAGAAGAAGCATACTTCATTCTCTTTAAGAAGTCCTTTGACAAGTTTGTAAACATGACCGGGTTCACATACCTGAGTAATTAAGCCGGTGATAAAATGGTTCTGGAAACTAAGCGACTCTTATTAAGAGGCTGGAGAGACGAAGATGCTCCCAGCCTCTTTAAATATGCTAATGATGAAAGAATAGGTCTTGCAGCCGGATGGGAACCTCACAAGTCCGAGGCATATTCAAGGGCTGTGATAAGGACTATCCTGGCGGGGAAGGAGAGCTATGCCATTTGCCTTAAGGAGCGGGGCTCTGAGATTGTGGGAAGTATCGGTCTTACTCTGAAAGGCAGCGATGTCAGACCTTTGGAGGATGGTGATGCAGAACTTGGATTCTGGGTCGGCGTTCCGTTCTGGGGACAGGGGATCGCAACGGAAGCAGCCATGGAGATCATGAGGCACGGCTTTGAAGACCTTTTACTCAAGAGGATATTCTGCGGTTATTTTGAAGGGAATAACAAGTCAAAAAGAGTGCAGCAAAAATGCGGCTTTACATATCATCACACAAACCCTGAGACCAGGCTGATACTACTTGATGAAACCAGAGTTGAATATGTAAATGTGATGACATCCGACGTCTTTAACAGGATGAAATTTAATAATATTATTGTTACATAAATTGTAATATTATGGTATAATTGACATGCTGAAAGCGCTTCCAACAGGAAGCTTTGTTTATCAAAAAAGGAGGAACGTGATGCTAAATATTGGAGAGTGCGTAATTTACGGAAGTCATGGTTTATGCAGTGTTCGAGATGTACTCGTTCCGTCATTTATTGAGAGGGGCAAGGAGAAGGAATACTACCAGATGATTTCCGCTGTTGATACAGGGAGCATACTCTATGTGCCTGTTGAGGGGGCTGAGGAGAAAGTAAGAGACGTGCTGAGCGCCGATGAGGCTGAGGATCTTATTGAAGAGATCGAATTTGTTCCTGAGCTTGAACTGCCCGAGGGGAAAAAGGCAGAACCGGCTATAATGAGTGTTATTAAGCGCAATCTTGCGGACGAGATGATGAGTCTTGTGAAATCGCTGCGCAAGATCAAGGCAGTCAGAGAGTCTGAGGGCAAGAAGTTTGCTTCTCTTAATGAGAAATATCTCAATATTGCCGAGAAGCTTCTTTATACTGAACTTGCTTTTTCATTGAAATCAGAGAAGGACGAGATTAAACAGAGAGTTTTGGGTATTCTTTCGGAACTTCCGCTTGAGACGGCATAATATGCAGCAAATGGAGATCGCCTGGTGCGGTCTCTTTTTTACGTTATAGAAAATTTCTTCGAAATTCCTATAATATAAAAACGCTCAGCTAAGAATGCGCACTACTGTGTATGACATTTCACTAGGCTCGAAAGAACCTCGCCAAGTGATCTGCACATCGCGCGTAAGGTATAAGTTGCATAAATGCAACTGAACTCGGCGCGAGAATGTCGCAAGCGACATTCTTTATTAATGCTTTATTATAGGCTTTGTGATACAATGTGAGTTATGGAAAAAACTAGGGAATTATATTATGAAGATGCTTATATGAGGGAGTTTGATGCCACAGTTGTCTCCTGTGAAGAGAGAGAGGGAGGCGATTTTTTTGTGGTACTGGATAGGACAGCCTTTTTCCCCGAGCAGGGAGGGCAGAGCTCTGACACAGGGACACTCGGTTATGATGATGGTAAGAAAGCATTCGTTTCTCATGCGTCCATAAGGAATGGAGTCATCAGACACCGCGTGGATTCACCTCTTGAAGTGGGAACATCAGTGCACGGAATCATAGATTTCGAACACAGATTCAGCAATATGCAGCAGCATACCGGCGAGCATATCTTTTCCGGCATTGTCAATTCGAGATTTGGCTTCGACAATGTGGGATTTCATTTAAGCGACAGCGAAGTGACAATGGATTACAACGGTGTCCTTGATCAGGAGGACATAAGACAGGTCGAGATGCTTGCTAACGAGGCTATCTGGAAAAATCTGGAAGTTCAGTGCGATTTTCCGTCCGAGGATGTCCTTGCAGGACTTGATTACAGGAGTAAGAAGGAACTCCTTGGAGATATCAGGATAGTTACGATACCTGGAATTGATGTATGTGCCTGCTGTGCTCCTCATGTGAAGAAGACAGGTGAGATAGGACTTTTGAAGGTAATAAGCTGCCAGAATTATAAGGGTGGCGTAAGGGTCAGCATTTTATGCGGACGAAGAGCGCTTGAATACTTACGAGGCGAGCATGATATTATAAGAGAACTCACTGGACTCCTCACTACCGGTCAGGACAAGATCATAGAGTCGGTCAGGAGAAACGCAGATGAGTGTAGCGCTCTTAAGGGCAGGCTTGCCGCGAGCAATGAGAGGCTTATTGAGATTGAGATAGCAGCGATTGATGCTGATCAGAGTGATGTTTTTCTTGTAAAAGACAAGAACCTTGATGGCAACCTTATGAGGAAGACGGTAAATCTACTTGCTGCAGGGCACTCAGGCTTTTGCGGAATCTTTTCAGGAAGTGACGATGAGGGGTACAAATATATAATTGCATCAGGAAGCGAAGGCAGGGATGCTGCCGGCTTACAGGGGGTTCTGAGGAGTGAATTTGGCGCCAAGGGGGGCGGCAATGCCAAGATGATTCAGGGGAGTATTCCGGCATGTTCTATAAAGGATATACTTGAGTATTGTATGAGGAAGTAGTGTATGAAAGCAGGAAGTTTACAGGATTTCAGGGAGGGGTGCAGCGATGCTGTGCCTATATGTCTGGGATATATAGCAGTATCTTTTGCCTTTGGAATTGAGGCGTCCAAGATAGGAATGACAACGTTTCAGGCAGCGATGACATCGCTTCTGAATGTCACGAGCGCAGGACAGTTCTCGGCTCTGGAGATCATCGCAAGAAACGGCAGCTTTGTTGAGCTGGCAATCCTTCAGTTTATCATCAACCTCAGATATATGCTGATGAGCTGTGCCCTGTCTCAGAAGCTCTCTCCCGAGGTGGGGACGCTTCACAGGCTGGGGATATCATATGGTGTGACAGATGAGATTTTTGGACTGAGCGTACTCAAAAAGGGCAATCTCTATCCAATGTATTCGTATGGACTTATTTTGACATCGGTATTTGGATGGGTTCTTGGCACCACCATGGGAGCTTTTTCAGGGCAGTTAATGCCTCAGAGACTGATAAGCTGCCTTGGTCTTGCAATCTATGGCATGTTCATAGCGATCATTATTCCCGATACCAGAACCAATAAGGCTGTTATGGCAGTAGTTATGGCAGCCATGGGTATAAGCACGATATTTAACAGGCTTCCGTTTTTGGCTGAGAATATTTCATCAGGTTTCAGAATAATTATAATAACAGTTGTTGTTGCGGCTGCGGCGGCTCTTCTTGCGCCAATACAGGAGAACGCGGATGAAGCCGGGACAGATGGCGCACAGGGAGGTGAAGAGACATGAAAAGTGTTTATCTTTATATCTTGCTGATGGCCGCTGTCACATATATAATTAGAGCACTGCCTCTGACTCTTATCAGAAGAGAGATAAAGAGCCGGTTTATAAAATCATTTCTTTATTATGTGCCCTATGCGACTCTCGCGGCAATGACATTTCCTGCAATACTGAGCGCGACAGATCATGTGGAATCATCGGTTTTCGGATTTGCGGTGGCGCTGATACTGGCATTTAACAGGAAGAGTCTTTTGACAGTAGCAGGAGCAGCATGTCTTACTGCTTTTGTTTTGGAACTCTTTTTATAAAGATTTATTGATAAAGGGGATAAAATATGCGTATAGGAATGGGATACGATGTTCATAAACTTGTAGAAGGAAGGGATCTCATAATTGGTGGTGTCAAGATTCCGCATGAGCTGGGACTTCTTGGACACTCTGATGCAGATGTGCTGCTTCACGCAATAATGGATGCTCTTCTCGGAGCGGCGGCACTTGGAGATATAGGCAAGCATTTTCCCGATACCGATCCTGCCTACAAGGGAGCAAATTCACTGGAACTATTGAAAAGAGTAGGGAATCTTCTGGATGAGAACCGCTTCATTATAGAAAACATCGATGCAACCATAATTGCCCAGGCGCCAAAGATGAGACCGTATATTGATGATATGAGGATCAATATCGCTCAGGCGCTTAGAATAGAGCTTTCACAGGTGAACGTCAAGGCCACAACCGAGGAGGGACTTGGATTTACCGGAAACAGAGAGGGGATTTCATCACAGGCGATATGTCTTTTGACAAGTCCTATGGATGCGTTCAGTGTAAACGCTACATTTCAGACGGGTGAGGGCTGCGGCGGCTGCCGTGGGTGTGACAGATAAATCGGATACGGAGGAGAATAAGATGGCGGACAAATTTTATTTCTATAATTCACTTACAAGGAAGGTAGATGAGTTCATTCCCAATGAACCGGGAAAAGTGTCAATGTACACCTGCGGACCGACAGTGTATCACTATGCTCACATAGGAAATATCAGGACCTATATCATGCAGGACGCACTTGTAAAGTCACTTGAATACGCAGGTTATGACGTAAAGCGTGTTATGAATATCACAGATGTGGGACACCTTTCATCTGATGCCGATACGGGTGAGGACAAGATGCTCGCCGGCGCCAAGAGAGAGCACAAGTCCGTAATGGAGATCGCCAAATTCTATACTGACGCATTTTTTAAGGATTTTGATGCTGTCGGTAATAAGAAACCTGATGTTATTGAACCTGCGACGGGATGTATCCCTGAGTTTATCCATATGATCGAGGTGCTTTTAGAGAAAGGGTTCGCGTATAAGGCTGGTGGAAACATCTATTTTGATACAAGTAAGCTGAGCGACTACTATGTATTTTCATCTGCTCTTGAGAAGGAGCAGCTTGAGATCGGTGTGCGCGACGATGTGGAAGAGGATACCAATAAAAAGAACAAGACAGACTTTGTTCTGTGGTTTACCAAGTCCAAATTTGAGGATCAGGCTCTTAAGTGGGACAGCCCATGGGGAACAGGATATCCGGGATGGCATATCGAGTGCTCATGCATATCAATGAAGCATCTTGGTGACAGACTTGATATCCACTGCGGCGGTGTTGACAATATGTTCCCGCACCACACCAACGAGATAGCGCAGTCAGAGAGCTATCTGGGGCACAAGTGGTGCAACTACTGGTTCCACAGCAATCATCTCAACGACAGGGCCGGCAAGATGAGCAAATCAAAGGGAGCTGTGCTGACCGTATCAGTCCTTCAGGAGAAGGGATACGATCCACTCGTATACAGATTCTTCTGCCTGCAGTCACATTACAGGAAGCCATTGGAGTTCTCTTTTGAAGTCCTTGACAGCAACGTACAGGTATACAACAAGCTTGTAAAGAGAGTATCTGAACTAAAGCCGGACGGAGAAGTAGATGAGGCTGTAAAGAAAGAGTTTGAGAACAGATTCAGGGAAGCGGTTTCCAATGATCTCAATACATCAATGGCAGTCACAATTCTCTATGACGCGCTCAAAGCGGATACAAATGACGCGACCAAGCTGGCTCTGGTGGAGAGCTTTGACAGGGTTCTCTCACTTGATCTCATCGGTCATGCGAAGAGCCTTTCTGAAGGAGCTGATATAGACCCTGAGCTTGAGAAGTATGTGCTTGAGCAGATAGAGAAGAGAGCTCAGGCCAAAAAGGCGAAGGACTTTGCAACTGCAGATGCTATTAGGAACGAACTGCTTGAGAGAGGTGTTCAGATCAAGGATACCCGCGAGGGAGTAAAATGGGAACTGATCTGAATGAATATATCTATGACAGATTTGGCATAGAAGCAAAAGACATAAGAACCTATTCGGCGCTCACACTTGCTTATATCGGTGATGCGGTATTCGACCTGGTAATAAGATCAATACTTGTTGGAAAGGGCAACACGCCCGTGAACAACCTTCATAAAAAAGCGAGTGGTATTGTGAAAGCTCAGACTCAGTCAGATATGGTGGCTGTCCTCATGGATGGTTTTACGGAAGAGGAAAAAGATGTCTACAAAAGAGGCAGGAATTCCAAGCCACACACTAAAGCCAAGAACGCCACGACAAGCGAGTACCTCGAGGCAACGGGGCTTGAGGCGGTTATCGGTTATCTCTACCTTTTGGGTGACATGGAGAGAGTATGCGATCTGATCAGCGAGGGAGTCGCTAAACTTGATATAAGCTTATAGTATTTATAAGGATGATCATATGGAAAAAGAGATACTAAATTCGAATGAAGAGAAGATAGAGGGAAGAAATGCCGTAATAGAGGCGTTTCGAAGCGGCAAGACCATCGACAAGATATACATTCTCGACGGGTGCCAGGACGGTCCGATATCTACCATAAGGCGTGAGGCCAAGAAGCGGGGTAGCCTTATAAAGTTTGTCAGCAAGGACAGGCTCGACCAGATGTCAGAGACCGGCAAACATCAGGGAGTTATTGCCATCGCGGCGGCTTATGAGTACTCGGAACTTGAGGATATTTTTGAAAAGGCTGCAGCAAGGAGTGAAGATCCGTTCGTTTTCATACTCGATGGGATTGAGGATCCTCACAACCTCGGGGCTATTATAAGAACAGCCAATCTCTCGGGAGCGCACGGTGTTATCATTCCCAAGAACAGGGCGGTTGGACTTACTGCCACAGTTATGAAGGCATCTGCCGGAGCGCTCAATTACACACCGGTTGTTAAGGTTACCAATATCTCGCAGACTATCGAGGAGCTCAAGAAGAGAGGCCTTTGGTTTGTTTGCGCTGACATGGGCGGAGAGGTTATGTACAGACTTAATCTCAAGGGACCCATCGGACTTGTCATAGGCAATGAAGGCAGCGGCGTCTCCAGACTTGTCAGAGAAAAATGCGATATGGTTGCCTCAATTCCCATGAAAGGAGATATCGATTCCCTTAACGCATCGGTTGCTGCCGGCGTTCTTGCTTTTGAGATTGTAAGACAGAGAAGCTTGTAATGAGGTGTATGAAATGGATATTTCCAGATACAGCGATATGGATGATGAGCAGCTCATTGTGCATATTCATGACGGCGATGAAGGCGGTATGGTCGAATATATCATGAATAAGTACAAGAACCTCGTAAGAAAAAAAGCTGCATCCATGTATATCCTCGGAGCAGACAGGGACGATCTGATCCAGGAGGGGATGATTGGTCTTTTTAAGGCTGTTCGTGACTATGACTGTGGGAGAGATGCAAGCTTTTCCACCTTCGCGGAGCTGTGTATTTCAAGGCAGATGTACTCGGCTATCAAGAGTCTTGCCCGAAAAAAGCACACGCCGCTAAACAGCTATATTTCCATATATGCCAGCAGGGAGGACTCTGAACTTGGAACACAGACATCTCTTGAAGAGATACTTGAGGCAGATCCGAACTTTGTGCCTGAGCAGTACGTGATCGACAAAGAGAATCTGCAAGATCTGGAGGATGAGATAGAAAGACAGCTCAGCGACCTCGAGAGGCAGGTACTTGATCTGTACATTACCGGGATGAGCATCAAAGAAATCTCGGCAGTTCTGGGCAGAGATGAGAAATCAACCGACAACGCAATGCAGAGGATACGAAATAAACTGAAGAAGTATTTGAAAAAGTAAAGACTATTTGGGCTAAAAGTACTTGCTTTGCAAATGATAGTGTGCTATATTTATATAGCTGTTGTGAAGCAGTGGTTACTATAGTCAATTGTGTAAACCACAACATCAGGTACTTAAGACGAGAGTACTGATGGCATCTGTCGGAAACAGATGCGATAATTTAGATATAGTGAGGTGATAAGAGATGAGACAGGACATTCAGCCGCAATTCCATCAGGCAACAGTTACCTGCAACTGCGGTAACACATTTACAGTTGGATCAACTAAGAGCGATATCCACGTAGAAATCTGCTCAAAGTGCCATCCGTTCTACACAGGAACACAGAAGGCTACTGCTGCTCGTGGACGTATTGATAAGTTCAACAAGAAATACGGCATCGAGAGCAAGTAATCTGAAGGAAGATCTTATGAAACTAGAGAGGTTGAGGCATGAGCCTCAACTTCTTTTTGTATAACAGGAATTAACGCTGCTAAGGATACGCACCAGAGCATGCAGCATTTTATTTAACATGAGGTTGAGTTTGATATGAAGAAACGCAGGATCAGACACTACTCCGGAATTGGCGGACAGGCCGTTCTGGAAGGTGTAATGATGAAAAACAAGGATATGTACGCTGTTGCAGTAAGAAAGCCTGATGGCAATATAGCAGTTGAAATAGATGAATACCATGGTCTGTCCTATGGCAATATATTACTCCGTGTTCCGTTTATACGTGGAATATTCGTTTTTGCGGATTCACTTATTCTTGGCATGAAATCGCTGAATTATTCCTCATCATTCTATGAGGAAGCCAATGAGAAACCGTCAAAACTCGATGAGGAGATAGAGCAGGTTTCAAACGGACATGAGGATACTTTCCTTATGATCTTCACAACACTTTTGTCCTTCGCTTTTGCGATCGCGCTGTTTATGGTTCTGCCGTATGCCCTCTCTGAGGTGATTTCGGGATATATCAGGAACGCCTCTTTGGTAGCAATCATTGAAGGCCTGCTTCGCATTCTTATTTTCATCCTGTATATACTGCTTATTTCAAGAGTAAGCGATATAAAGAGACTTTTTATGTATCACGGGGCAGAGCACAAATGTATCAATTGCATTGAGAAGGGCAAGGTACTGAATGTAGAAAATGTGAGAAAGAGTTCACGGCTTCACAAGAGATGCGGGAGCAGCTTTATGCTCTTTGTAATGCTTGTAAGTATCATCCTGTTCTTCTTTATCAGGATAGATTCCTATGTTATGAGAGTTGTTGTCAGGATATTGCTCATACCTGTTATTTCCGGCATATCCTATGAACTTATATCCCTTGCGGGTAAGACAGATTTCTTTTTGGTAAAGCTGATCTCTGCACCGGGGCTGTGGCTTCAGAGACTTACTACCAAGGAACCTGATGATGATATGATAGAAGTTGCCATTAAATCTGTTGAAGCTGTCTTTGACTGGAAAGAATTCTTTAAGGACTCTTTTGGATATGATGTTGATGACAGCCTTGAGGATGAGCAGGGAAATGAAATATAAAGAAGCATTTTTAATCGGATCGGAAAGACTTAAAAAAGCCGGGATCGGGGAAGCTGAGCTTGATGCCCGGCTTCTTTTAGAATATGTCTGCAAGACGGATCACAGTGCCCTTATTGTGCATCCGGAAAAAACGCTTTCTGTCTCTGAAGAGCAGGAGTATCTTGAACTTATTGCCAGGAGAGAAAAGAGAGAACCAGTTGCTTATATCCTTGGAAGCTGGGAGTTCATGGGGCTTGAATTTAAGGTCACAAAGGACGTTCTGATTCCGGAACAGGATAGTGAATTCCTTGTGGAAGAGGCTCTTCGCCATTGCTCGGACGGTATGAAGATTTTAGACCTGTGCACAGGAAGCGGATGCATTGCACTCAGTATTCTGAACTACACCAATGACACCACTGCGATAGGGACGGATATATCAGAGACAGCACTTTTAGTTGCGGGAGACAACGCAAGAGAGCTTGGCTTGTCGGAGAGAGTGCGGTTTGTAAAGACAGATCTTTTCCCTGACATGGATTTGGGAAAGGCGGACATTATTGTATCCAATCCGCCGTATATTAGGAGCACTGTGATAGAAAGCCTTGCGCCGGAAGTCAGAGATTACGAGCCCAGGCTTGCGCTTGATGGGGATGAGGACGGACTTTGCTTTTATCGCAGGATCGCGCAAAACGTGGGGGATTATCTTTTTACAAGCGGATATCTTATAATGGAGATTGGGTACGACCAGGCAGAGGCTGTCAAAGAGATTCTTGCCCTGCAGGGGAAGTTTCACGAAATAGAAGTAATTAAAGACTTCTCGGGAAATGACAGAGTGGTAAAAGCATGCTATTTTTAAAGAGGCTTTACTGTTTGAGGATTACTTATGTTTGATAAACTTGAAGATATACTTAGAAGATATGAAGATATAACCATGATGCTTGGAGACCCTTCAGTAGTCTCGGATCAGGAGCGCTTCAGGAACCTTATGAAGGAGCAGAAGAACCTCGAGGCACTTGTCGAATGCTACGGAGAGTACAAGAAGTGCAAACAGACCATTGAGGACAGCCTTATGCTGCTTGACGAGGAGAGCGATCCCGACATGAAGGAGATGCTCAAAGAGGAACTTTCAGATGCCAAGGACAGGCTGCCGGAGCTTGAAAACAGGTTGAGGATCCTGCTTCTTCCCAAAGATCCCAATGATGAGAAAAATGTCATAGTTGAGATCAGAGCTGGGGTTGGCGGCGATGAGGCTGCGCTTTTTGCTGCAGATATGTTCCGTGTATACACAAGATATGCTGAGAGGCAGAACTGGAAGATTGAGACCATGAGCCTTGAGGACATCGGGATCGGAGGCATCAAGGCGGTCAGCTTTATGATAAAGGGAAACGGCGCCTATTCAAGACTGAAATTTGAGAGCGGAGTTCACAGGGTTCAGAGGATACCGGTAACTGAGTCGGGCGGCAGGATCCACACATCGGCTATAACTGTTGCCATCATACCCGAGGTTGAGGATGCCAGGGTTGAGATTGACATGAATGACTGCAAGTTCGATGTATTCAGGGCATCCGGTAACGGCGGCCAGTGCGTAAATACCACGGATTCAGCTGTAAGACTCACACATCTTCCGACGGGGATCGTTATTTCATGTCAGGATGAGAAGAGCCAGCAGCAGAACAAGGCAAAGGCACTGAAAGTCCTCAGAGCCAAACTATATGAGATGGAGCAGGAGAGACTTCACAGTGATGAAGCAGCGCTTCGCAAAAGCCAGGTGGGCAGCGGAGACAGGTCTGAGAAGATAAGAACCTACAATTTCCATCAGGGAAGAGTCACCGATCATCGTATAGGACTTACACTCTACAGGATAGACCAGATCATGGATGGAGATCTGGACGAGATCATCGACAGTCTCATCGCTGCCGATCAGGCTCAGAAGCTGATTGAGATGAATGAATCATAAAAATAAAATAAATATAAGGCTTTTCATTGATGTGATTTTTATTCTGATGTAAAATCATTATATGAGTATCATAATAACGTTTATGGATTTCAGGATGGAGGCCTATGGACGCTGGATTTAAGACAGAATTAATTGAATGGGGAGTTGACTGGAATGAGATCCTGGACAGATTTATGGGCAATGAAGACCTGATTGCCAAGTTTATGTTCAAATTCCTCAACGATCAGAGCATGAATGATCTCACCAAATACCTTGGTGAAGGCAATGTTTCCGAGGCTTTTAAAGCGGTACATACCCTCAAGGGCGTAGGCGCCAATCTGGGACTCAAGGGATTTCTTACCCCGGTGTGTGAGCTTACTGAGATACTGCGTGCCGGTTCTATGGACGGCTATAAGGAAAAATATGATCAGATAAAGCCTAAATATGACGATCTTATCTCTATTCTCAACAAGTATAAGGGATAGTGGTCACTCTGTATCGGATTTAATACCTTTTGACTCTAAGAAGCTTGGGATATACTTATCCCAGGCTTTTTCTGCGCTCTTATCCGTGGAAAAGATATTCATGGAAGTGCCGGTGGTGATCAGCATCTGCCCCTTAGCAAAGCGGATGTTTAAACCAAGCGAAATAAGATCCGGCGAAATATCCGTATCTGCTTCGCGCAGGATTTTATCTTTTGTTTCATCATCGGCAATGAGGACGAATTTGAATGAGAGAGGAGTCTGTCTGCCCTTTATGAGATCAAGACAGATCGGGCGGATTCTGGACCATCTGGAAAATTCCTCCGATGGAACCTCCTCTGCAGAAGATAAGTCTTTGTAAAATTCCTTGTGTATTCGTCCATCTATGGAGAACGAGTTATAGGTGTCGATAGAAGCGGATTCAAGGAAATATAAGTCAAAGAGCTCCGATGTAAGGAGTCTTGACATGAAAATTTTCTGTTCGGGTATTTTAATTGATATCATTGTTTGTCTTTTTCTGAGATATATGTGCGTGTTTGTTCAATTGCTTTTCTGTAGGTCAGTGAAACCTTCATGACCATGCCGTTGTCCATAAAAGCCTTGCCAAAGGATGTCTTAACTACATGGTTCACATTGACAAGTCCGTTGTCATTGACAGGGCAGATCGCAGGGAAAATACCGCACTCGTCATAGAAATTGATTATGTCGGCAACAATTGAAACTTTGCGGTTCTCGGTGAGGTGAACCAAGAGCTCGGAGCGGACTTTTTCAACGCAGATGATCTCATCCTCTCTGGCATATATGGTCTCTTCCATACCCCTTAGCTCAAGGGTTGGGATGGATATGGCATTCATATCCTGAATCCGGTCCATGACAGCTCTAAGCTCCGCAACCTTGATGGGCTTATCAAGAAACAGGACATTGGGCGCATCCAGACCTTCATCTGCGGCAAGCTTCCTGTAGTCAAGACTTGAACAGCACATGATGATGGGTCTGACAATATTGATCTTAATAAGTACCCGCAGTATCGCAATACCATCGAGATCACTGTTTGTCATATCGATAAAAAGACCGTGGTACATCTGAGGGTTTTGAAGAAATGCGTCGGGATTGCCATAGGAATCGATGTAGAGCCTCTCGCCTGTCTCTTTAAAGATACGGTCCGATTCCCTGCCAAGAAGCCTTTCAGTCTGTTTTCTGTCAGCTATATTGTCATCGCAAACTGCTATATTCATGTGCGTGCTCCCAATTTTACATAAATCTGAAGTCAAGAGGACTTAAGTATAAAAGCAGTAAAAAAGTAAGTTGTAATATCAATATTATAGGCATTCCGAAAACAAAATACCAATGTTTTGTTTTGTGCCTGAAAAGGTACATTCCGATAATCGATCCGATGCTTCCGCCCATGATGGCAATAGTAAAAAGGGTCGCCTCGGGAATGCGATAGGCGCTCCTTTGAGCTTTCCTTTTGTCAATTCCCATTGAGGCGAACCCTATAATGTTTATTACTATAAAATATCCTGCAATAAAGAAGATGGAATGCATGCTTTATTTATTATTGGCTACTTCCTGCATTTTCATAGCGCGAACCTTGGAAGAGAGGCCGAACAGATTGATGAAGCCCTCAGCATCGTGGTGATCGTACAAATCGCCTGTCTTGAATGATGCGATGCTCTCATTGTAAAGAGAGTATGGAGACTTCGTGCCGGCTTTGATGATGTTTCCTTTGTAGAGCTTAAAGGTAACTTCTCCCGTTACATATTCCTGTGTGGACTTGATGAAAGCCTCAATTGCTTCGCGAAGAGGAGTGAACCATTTCCCTTCATATACTAGATCGGCAAACTTGTTGCCCATATCCTTCTTCATTGTATAGGTATCGCGGTCTAAAATCAACTCTTCGAGCTGCTGGTGAGCCTCGTAGAGAATAGTGCCGCCGGGAGTCTCGTATACGCCCCTGGACTTCATTCCAACTACACGGTTTTCTACAATATCAACGATTCCGATGCCATTTTCTCCGCCGAGCTTATTAAGAGTGCGGATGATATCTGAAACTTTCATCTCCTTGCCGTTTACTGACTTGGGGATTCCACCTTCAAAAGTCATTGTGACTGTTGTAACTTCATCCGGAGCATCTTCCGGAGTTTTGCCGAGTACTAAGAGATGCTTGTAATTGGGTTCAAGTGAAGGATCTTCAAGCTCAAGTCCCTCGTGGGAGATGTGCCAGAGGTTCCTGTCGCGGCTGTAGCTTGAATCAGCAGAGAATGGAAGATTGATGCCGTGCTGCTTGCAGTACTCAATTTCAGACTCACGTGAATCCATTGTCCACTTGTCATTTCTCCAGGCTGCTATGATCTTGATGTCAGGAGCGAGAGCCTTGATGCCAAGTTCGAAACGGATCTGGTCATTTCCTTTGCCTGTAGCGCCGTGGCAGATAGCTGTAGCGCCTTCTTTTCTTGCAATCTCAACAAGTTTCTTGGCGATAAGGGGACGTGCCATACTTGTTCCAAGCAGGTATTTGTTCTCATATACGGCATGAGCCATTACGCAGGGCACAACATACTCGTCACAGAATTCATCAACTACATCGAGAATGTAGAGCTTGCTCGCTCCGCAGCTCTTTGCCCTCTCATCGAGACCTGAGAGCTCCTCTTCCTGACCGCAGTCGATGCAAACGCAGATTACTTCATAATCGAAGTTTTCCTTGAGCCATGGTATGATAGCAGTAGTATCAAGACCGCCGGAATATGCAAGAATAACTTTTTCTTTAGCCATAAGTGTTTTCCTCTTCTTTCTTTAAAATCAACTAAAGCTAATATAAACCCTAAATGTATAAAATGCAACACTAAAATGCATAAATATTTAAAAAGAGATATTTATATGCATAAATATGAGATTTGCTATTGCATTATTCAATTTGTGGTCGTATACTGAAAAAAGTTTTAGAACTGCATAATTATATAGTAATGAGGTATTTAATATGATAAAAGTAGGAATCATCGGAGCTACCGGCTACGCAGGGGCAGAGATTGTAAGGCTTTTGCAGGGACATCCCGACGCCGAGGTTGTCTGGTACGGATCAAGGAGCTACATAGATCAGAAGTACAGCAGTGTCTATGGCAACTTCTTTAAAATAATTGACGACAAGTGCCTTGATGACAATATGGATGAGCTGGCTAAAGAGGTAGATGTTATCTTTACCGCAACACCTCAGGGTCTTTGCGCGTCACTTGTTAATGAAGACATTCTTAGTAAAGTAAAAATAATCGATCTGTCCGCGGACTTCAGATTAAAAGACGTGTCGGTCTATGAGAAGTGGTATAAGATAGAACACAAGGCGCCTTTTTTTATTAATGAAGCTGTATACGGACTCTGTGAGATAAACAGAGAGGATATTAAAAAAGCAAGACTTGTGGCAAATCCGGGATGCTATACTACCTGTTCTATACTGACTGCATATCCTCTTATTAAAGAAGGATTGGTCGATCCGGATACCCTGATAGTCGATGCTCTGTCAGGCGTTTCAGGCGCCGGAAGAGGAGCTAAGGTGGCAAATCTCTACTGCGAGGTCAATGAGTCGGCTAAGCCCTACGGAGTTGCGACTCACAGACATACACCCGAGATCGAGGAGCAGTTATCCTATGCGGCGGGCAGACAGATGTTTATAAACTTCACGCCTCACCTTGTTCCAATGAACAGAGGTATCCTTGCAACAGAGTACGCAACTCTTGTTAAAAAGGATGGAAGCCTTCCTACAAATCAGGATATAAGAGAAGCCTATGAGAAATACTATGGCAGCGAGTATTTTATAAGGATCCTTGATGAAGGAGTATACCCGGAGACGAGATGGGTAGAGGGCAGCAACTTTGTTGATATAGGATTCAGGATTGATGACAGGACCGGAAGAATTATAATGATGGGCGCCATCGACAATCTCGTAAAGGGAGCTGCCGGGCAGGCTGTCCAGAATATGAATATAATGTTTGGTCTTGAGGAAAATGAAGGGCTCAGGCTTGCGCCTCTTTTCCCATAATGAACTGATTGCTGAGGGTTGACTATGGTTCGTGTAATGACAATTGATGACTATGATGATGTATATGCGCTGTGGATGTCAATTCACGGATTTGGGATAAGATCCCTCGATGACTCCAGGGAGGGAATAGAGAGATTTTTGAAGAGAAATCCTGACACGAGCGCAGTATATGAGAAGGATGGAAAGATAGTGGGCGCTATTTTATGCGGTCACGACGGGAGAAGGGCATGCTTCTATCATGTATGCGTGAGCGAGCATTACCGCAAGCATGGCATAGGCAGGAAGATGGTCGGGTTCTGCTGTGAGCAGCTTAAGAAGGAAAAGATAAACAAGGTCTGTCTCAATGCCTTTGTCACAAACACGGTTGGCAACAGATTCTGGCAGAAGATGGGATGGACGCTCAGAGATGATATGAACTACTACGATTTTGTGCTCAATGACGGGAATCTTACTATATTCAATAAATGATAATGAGGAGGCACTATGAAAGTAATCCAGGGAGGTGTCACAGCAGCCAAGGGATTTGAAGCCGCAAGCTGCATGGCGCAGATAAAGTACAAAGACAGGACTGATATGGCGCTTGTTTTTTCAAAGTCGGCGTGTGAGTGTGCAGGTACCTTTACCAGCAATGTGGTAAAAGCTGCCTGTGTGCAGTGGGATCAGGAAATAGTTGCGTCGGGAAGAAAGATGCACGCGGTCGTCATCAATTCAGGAATAGCCAATGCCTGCACCGGACAGGAGGGATTTGATGCCTGCAGGGCAACAGCAAAGGCTGCTGAGGACAGTCTTGGAATTCCGTTTGATTCGGTTGCAGTTGCTTCGACCGGTGTAATCGGTATGCAGCTTCCTGTTGATAAGCTTGAAAACGGCGTAAGAAAGATGAGCGCATCTCTTTCAGGAAGCCCTGAAGCAGGAACAGACGCATCCAAGGCTATCATGACAACTGATACAGTGAATAAAGAAACAGCTGTTACATTTAATATAGGCGGCAAAGAGGTGACTCTTGGCGGAATGAGCAAGGGATCAGGGATGATCCATCCCAATATGTGCACCATGCTGGCATTTCTGACAACAGACCTTAATATTGAAAAGAGTCTTTTGCAGGAAGCGGTTTCTGAGGCCGTTGCAGACTCCTTCAATATGATAACGGTTGATGGGGATACTTCTACCAATGATACCCTCATCATCATGGCTAACGGTGAGGCTGAAAATGACAGGATCACCTCCAAGGGTGAGGACTATGAAGCCTTTAAAGAAGCTCTGTTTTATGTGTGCACCTTCCTGGCCAAAAAGATGGCTGCTGACGGAGAGGGAGCAAGTAAACTGTTTGAAGCAAAGGTCATCGGCGCAAAGAGCAGGGATGACGCAAGGACACTGTCCAGAGCTATAGTCGGATCAAACCTCTCAAAGGCGGCTATATTCGGATGCGATGCGAATTTTGGACGGTTTCTGTGCGCAATGGGCTATTCAGGAGCGCAGTTTGACCAGAATGACGTGGAGCTTTTCTTTGAGAGCGCAAACGGAAGGCTGAAGGTCTTTGACAAGGGGACACCTATCGTATTTGATGAAGATGAGGCGCTTAAGATAATGAAGGCTGATGCCGTAACGGTATTTGTAAATATGAATGAGGGCAATGGGGAAGCTACTGCCTGGGGATGCGATCTTACATATGACTATGTGAAGATAAACGCAGATTACAGGAGCTGAGACTTGGAGGATAAAGCGATGGATAAGGATATGCAGGAAGTGCTTAAAAAGGCAGAGGTGCTTGTGGAGGCTCTGCCATATATTCAGAAGTACAACAGGAAGATCATTGTTGTAAAGTATGGCGGAAGTGCCATGAGCAATGAAGAACTTCAGAAAAATGTAATAACAGATGTTACACTTTTGAAGCTTGTTGGATTTAAGCCGATCATAGTGCACGGCGGCGGAAAGGCAATAAGCTCATGGGTTTCAAAGGTTGGCAAGGAAGCCGAATTCATCGGTGGGCTCCGTGTTACCGATTCCGAGACCATGGAGATAGCGGAGATGGTTCTTGGAAGGGTAAACAAACAGCTTGTGACAATGGTACAGGAGCTGGGTGTAAAGGCAATCGGTATCAGCGGCAAGGATTCAGGTCTTTTGCATGTGAAAAAGAAGTTCTCACAGGGTCAGGATATCGGCTATGTCGGAGAGATTGACAAGGTGGATCCCAAGGTATTGTACGACCTTCTGGACAACGATTATCTTCCGATAGTGGCTCCGGTAGGGCTTGATGACAGCTTTGATACCTACAATATAAATGCCGATGACGCGGCGTGCGCGATAGCCAAGGCTGTAGGGGCTGACAAGCTGGCATTCCTTACCGATATTCAGGGTGTCTATAAGGATATCAACGACCCGTCAACATTTATCTCGAGACTCACCTGCTCTGAGGCGGATGAGCTTATCGCGGGAGGAAATATAGGCGGAGGTATGCTGCCCAAGCTCAACAACTGCACTGACGCTGTAAGAGAGGGCGTGAACAGGGTCCATATCCTCGACGGAAGAATACCGCACTGCCTGCTTCTTGAGATATTTACCAACAAAGGTATCGGAACAATGTTTATGGCTGACAATGACGTTTTGGCTTCAGAGGAATGATCCCGGGGAGATTTTAAAATGAGTGAACAGATGAAGAAGTATATTGACGAGGCTGAAAAGGCTCTTTTGCATACATACAATCGTTATCAGATCGTACTTGACCACGGCGACGGTGTGAACCTGTATGACATCGACGGCAAGAAGTATCTTGATTTTGTATCGGGAATAGCGGTATTTGCGCTTGGTTACAATAACAAGAGATATAATGACGCTTTAAAGGAGCAGATTGACAAGATACTGCATACTTCAAATTACTATTATAATGTTCCGGCGATTGAGGCGGCTAAGAAGATAAAAGAAGTGTCGGGAATGGACAGGGTCTTTTTTACCAACAGCGGAGCTGAAGCGGTTGAAGGCGCACTCAAGGCAGCAAGGAAATATGCCTTCCTTAAGGATGGGAAGACCGACCACGAGATAATCGCGATGAATCACTCCTTCCACGGAAGAACCTTCGGGGCGCTCTCAGTTACCGGTAATCCTCATTATCGCGAGGCTTTTGAGCCGATGATCGGCAATATAAAATTTGCTGACCTGAATGACCTTGACAGTGTTCTTGAGCTTGTCAATGACAAAACCTGTGCCATAATCCTTGAGACCGTTCAGGGAGAGGGCGGCATATTCCCCGCAAGCAGGGAATTCCTGGAAGGCATAAGAAAGATCTGTGATGAGAAGGACATTCTTCTGATCCTCGACGAGATACAGTGCGGAATGGGCAGGACAGGATACATGTTTGCCTGGCAGAAGTACGGCATCAAGCCTGATATCATGACTACAGCCAAGGCTCTTGGCTGCGGAGTTCCGGTCGGAGCATTCCTTCTTAACGAAAAAGTGGGAGCCAATTCTCTTGTTGCAGGCGATCACGGAACTACCTACGGCGGCAATCCTTTTGCCTGCACGGCTATCAATAAAGTCCTTGATTTATTCAAAGAGGACAATATAATAGAGAATGTGAATGAGGTTGCCCCTTATCTTGAGAAGCGCCTCGATGAACTTAAGGACAGGTATGGATTTATTACCGCAAGGCGCGGGGCAGGACTCATGCAGGGACTTGTCTTCGACAGACCGGTGGGAGATATCATAAACAGTGCTTTGGAAAAAGGACTTATACTTATTAATGCAGGTTCTGATATAATAAGATTTGTACCGCCGCTTATTATTTCGAAGAAGGATGTTGATGACATGATCGCAATACTTGATTCATGTCTGGAGACTATATGAATTTAAGAGTCAGGATTATTTCTATCATACTTGTTGCCTGCGCGCTTGCAGGGACCTTTGTCTATGCGCGCTCAGACAGGAGTATATTTGAGGATTATTCACTATTTACCAAAAATAAGACAACAGTAAGGCTCTGGTATACGGATGACTCGCTTACTCCGTATTTACAGAGCAGAGCTGTTGCATATTCTGAAAAGAGCGAAGATGTCAGGGTGGAACCCGTTCTGGTTTCCGGCCTGGAGTATCTCGAGGCTGTCAATTCAGCATCTGTTGAGGAAGACAGCTATCCGGATCTCTATATAATTTCAAACGATTCACTTGAAAAAGCATATCTGGCAGGACTCGCGTCGCAGATTGATGACGAGGAATATCTCAGCAGCAGTGTCTTTCCTGCCGCTGCGATTGATTCCGTGACCTATAAAAACAAGAAGATAGCATATCCGCTGTATTTTGAGACGAGCTCTCTTATCTACAACAAGACCTACCTCGAGAACATGGCTACGGAGAACCTTCAGTCTGAAATTGATCTGGCAGAGGGTGAAGCAGCTCAGGCGCAGATCGATGCTGAGGAGGTTGTCCCTGAGGAAGAGATAACAGAGCCTGTGGATGACGGCAGCATAGAGATCACCCAGGGCATGATCGATGAAGTTGTGGCAGATACGCTTCCTCTTAACATTTCCGATATACTTAAGTTCGCTGAGAACTACAATGCTCCCGAGCAGGTTGAGGCGGTCTTTAAGTGGGATGTTACGGATATTTTCTACAATTACTTTTTTGTAGGTAATTATATGAATGTCGGCGGCGAGGCAGGTGACGACGTCAATCTGATCGATATTTACAACACCGACACCATTAGCTGCATGAAGATATATCAGCAGCTCAATCAGTTCTTTGCCATAGACGCGGAGAGCGTTGACTACGACAGCATAGTCTCTGACTTTATTGATGGCAAGATAGTATTTACCATTGCGACAACCGATATCATCAAAAAGATCGAGGATGCCAAGGCTGCGGGAGAGTGCGATTTCGAGTTTGCGGTTGCGGATATGCCCGGACTTACAGATGATTTTGGCTCAAGGACCATGTCAGTTACTGAGTGCCTTGTTGTGAACGGCTATTCGGAGCATGCAGACGAAGCTAATAATGTAGCGAAATTTTTCTGTTCGGATAATTCCGGAGATATATACAGACTCGGTGGCAAGGTGGCTGCCCACTACGGCGTGGCTTATGACAACATGTCTCTTCCAACATTTGTAGCGGTGTATGCGGATTCTGTCCCTATGCCCAAGACAATTGAGACCAGCAATCTCTGGATGGAACTCGAGATTGCGTTTACCAAGATATGGAACGGAGCTGACTGTAACTCGACCTTAAAGCAGGTGTCAGAGAATATCATGACTCAGATTACCGGGACACAGTTCGTTGAGACGATGATACCTGATCCCGATGATGACGCGATCACGTCAGGTCTTACAGAAGAAGATGAAGATTAAATTTCCGCTCACCCGGATCGAAGTGATTGATTTAATTCTTTTAATTTTATAAAATGGAAAGGCATGGTGGGGTCCTCTTTTTAATTTAGGAGGAAACATGCTAAAAAAAATATTTGTACCTTTGATAATTCTTTTTCTGCTAAGCGGATGCACAGCTGCTGGGCAGGAGGTTGTCCTCTCGGACATGTCTAAGGAGGCTTTGACTGAACAGACTGACAGTGCATCTTTTATGTCACAGGAAACTCCTGCGACAGACACTTCAGAAGATGAAAGCGCGACGGCCAAGACACTTGCTGTCTATGTATGCGGTTCTGTCGTTAGCCCGGGAGTCTATGAACTCGATGAGGGAAGCCGCATAGTTGACGCACTCGAAGCTGCAGGCGGATTTGCGGATGACGCGGACAGGACGTACGTCAATCTCGCAGCAGTTCTTGTTGATGGAATGAAGCTTCAGATCCCAACAGCGGAAGAGGTGGCATCCAGAGACAGGACAGAAGGCTTTGAGTCCTATGATGGGGACATGATGGCAGCATCTTCTCAAGGAGGCAGCACTCTTATCAATATCAATACAGCTACCAGGGATGAGCTCACAACATTGTCCGGTATCGGTGATGCTACTGCGGAGAAGATTATCAGATATAGGGAAGATAACGGTGGATTCAAAAAAATTGAAGACATCATGAAGATATCCGGTATCAAGGAAAAGCTCTTTTCCAAGATAAAGGATGATATAACTGTATAAGTAATATAAAGATAAGAATGGTGATGGAATGGGCAAAAAAGCGCTTGTAGTTGACGACGAGAAGGCAATTGTAAAGGGAATAAAGTTCAGTCTTGAACAGGACGGTATTGAAGTTGACTGTGCCTACGACGGGCAGGAAGCGCTTGACATGGCCAGGGCCGGGAAATACGACATCATACTTCTTGATGTCATGCTGCCGGGACTCAACGGCTTCGAGGTATGCCAGCAGATCAGAGAGTTCTCTGACTGTCCTATCATCATGCTCACTGCCAAGGGCGACGATCTTGACAAGATCCTCGGCCTTGAATACGGCGCTGATGATTATATTACCAAGCCCTTCAACATACTGGAAGTAAAGGCCAGGATCAAGGCGATAATCAGAAGAACAGGCAGAACACCGGATACTGCCAAGGTTATGACCTTTGGAGACCTCAAGCTCAATGAGGAATACAGACGTGTATTTGTTAAGGACAGAGAGATCAATGTTACCAGCAAGGAGTATGAACTTCTTGAGCTTCTAGCCTCAACTCCCGGCAAGACTTATTCAAGGGATGAGCTGCTTGAGGCTATTTGGGGCAAGGATTATCCCGGTGATGCCAGAACAGTTGATGTTCATATCAGAAGGCTTCGCGAGAAGCTTGAGCTTAACCCCAGTGAGCCCAGATATGTGAGGACCAAGTGGGGCGCCGGATATTATTTCCAGGCATGATTATGGATAAGAGTAGTATATCTGCCGTTTTTGGGCAGTTTAAATTAAGCAGCATAATAAAAAGTCTAAAAGTACGAATCTTTCTGATTGTGTTCCTGACGGGACTTATTTCGTGTCTTGTCATGCACTTTGTCATTCTGGACAGCTATGAAGATCGTGCTGTCAATGTCAAGTCTACAGAGGTGCAGACACAGCTGCGCATTCTGGCAAATCACCTGATCATTTACAACTATCTGCAGGATACTTCACCGGAAGTTATTAATGCTGAGCTTGATATGCTTGCTAATCTTTATGACGGGCGTGTTATT
>JAEEGL013669093.1_pt1 | contig 48296 bp, 48 predicted proteins | sample 9134231 | NCBI WGS metagenome assembly JAEEGL01 (sample SAMN16246548, study PRJNA631951) | gut metagenome | biome: gut microbiome; feature: rumen; material: fiber-attached | host: Bos | place: Iran: Karaj | collected 2018-10 | reverse complement strand
TTGTACGATCGGATCCATCCTTGCAGCAGACCGTCATTTGGCAGTCCGTACTCTATTGCTGTGGAATTCACTGATTGGTCTTCCATTAGTACTTTGTTGATGGCTTCTTCCTTGAATGCTTTTGTGTATTTCTGGTTTTTCCCTTGCCGCAGGATCTCCGGACCATGTCGCTCTATTAGCCGCACCAGATATTTTATCTTTGTCCTATCTATTCCATATTCCCGCGACAATCTTTCCGCTCCTTCTCCTTTTTTCCACTTTTTGTAGATCTCCAGCCGTTCTTTGTCTGTGATTTTCGACATTCTAAAACCCCCATTATTCTGTCCAAATAATGAGGGTCAGTACAGCCGGAAAGCCTCTTTTTTCGTTTCTTTGGTTATCCTTCCGGTTCTTCCGCGGGTTCTTCCCCGAAGTAACCGCTGGCTCGGACTTCGTCAAACCTCGTCTCCACGAGGACGCGAATCCGGAGATCTGAGATGTCCGGAAAATCCGTGATGGGCGCCCACGTCACGGCGGCGGAATGGCCGTCGTCCCTTTCCAGGGTCGTGGTGCGGTAGAGGTGACGGACGCTGTTGCGGTCCGTCAGTTCAATGTAGACCGCCGCCCACTGCTTCACGTCGGTGTCGAAAACGGCTCCGGCGTACAGGTAGTTCCCATACTGGGTATCCATGGCGGCGGAAGCGTCAAGCAGTTCCACGGACGTGTCCTTGGAATCGATCCGCTGACTGGAGAACGCGTAGATATAATAACCGTCCACCGTTTCTACCAGCGCCATGCTGGCATTAGGCGAATAATTCTCGCGGAGATACTTCAGGACCGTCGGCGCGTTGCCCATATCCGCGAGGAAAACGTTCCGCTTCTCGAGCAGCGCCCTGAAGGGAGAACGGTATACGCTGTACCTGTCCAGAATGCTGTTCTTGGCATCGGACCCTGTGTCCCAGCCTCCCAGCACGTAGACGTTCCGGCACAGATCCTTCTCCACGGCGGAGAAGATCGGGACCGTGCGCTGCAGCGGCGGCGAACAGTTGTGGTCCATCAGGTAAAGATTCTCCCCACGGCTTCCCAGATCGGAATAGACACGCATGGCGCCGCGGTTGAAATAGGTATCATAATCGTCTCCGAGACGGGGGATCAGCGTCACACAGTCGAAGAGGATCACGGCTACAAGCAGCACAATGCTCACTACGGTGCTGAGACTGCCCTTCCGCCAGCGGAAGGAGCCTGCGAGCCCCGCCAGCGCCGCGCCGGCAAGTCCCGCCGTCACCCATCGGGTGGTTCGGCCACCCAGGCACATGTACAGCAGACAGAGCAGAAACATCAGGAACAGTCCCAGGACCTGAACGGCTTCCTTCCTTCCCGTGAAAAGGATGCCCACCAGCGTCAGGACGAAGACGCCGAAGAACAGCGCGCTTCCCGTCAGTCCGGAGAAGATCTCCTTCAGAAAGGTCTTCAGCGCATCCGTTCTGCTTACGGAACCTCGAAGCCCCGCGATGGCCGTCAGGGTCTCCGCCGTAAATTTCTCCGGGTCGGCGAAATCCCAGTTGCGGATCATCTGATAGTCGTTTTCGGAGATGCCAATCTCCTGCAGCGTGGCATAATTCTCCGCGTAATCCGGCAGTTCATAATCCGAGACGGCGCCCCGGGCCATGTTGTAGACCCGGTATTCATGCAGGGTCTCGTCTTTTGATTCCGTATAGACGTCCCAGAGATATGTTCCAAAGACTACGGCGAAAACGATGCCGAAGGCGAGGACCATCCTTCCTGCTTCGCGCAGCGCTTTTTTACGGTCTTTCTCCTTTGTCAGACTGAACAGGCGCAGCACACAGATAACAAAGGCGAAAGCGGCGCCCATCAGGAATGCGTGGAACCGCACAAAGGCGGCGACGATGGCCAGCACGCCGCCGTACACACAGAACAACGGCTGTTTCTGACTGTATCCGTAGAATACTGCGAACAGTCCCGCCGCCGCGATGAAAGGCACGGCCTTGGAGTTATGCAATTGCAGATAGAACTGCGGACCGACAAACAGGGCGAACGTCAGTGCCAGCAGCACCCCCGCCGCCGTCCTGCTGCGGATCCAGATCCGGTAGGACAGGAAGCAAACGGACAGAAACAGCATGGCGTAGATGATCAGTTCGAACCAGTTCCATCCGGGAAAAATGCGCTGCATCAGCACGAGGAACTTCCCATAGAGGATGTTGGTGTGCGCCAGCTCCGGGGAAGCCTCTCCATAGGCACCGGAAGTGATGGAATGGATGATATAGTCGTCGTTGTTGATTGCCTCGGGAACGAGGAAAAACGTGCAGACCGCAAGGATCAGCAGATTCGCCGCCACTGCGATCAGCATCCGGTGCCTGTCCCTCAGTCTTTTTTTCTTTTCCGTTTTTCCGCCCATGTGACGTCCCTTCCGCGCTTTCCAGCGCAGGTTCTTCCGTTTGTTTTCCCATTATAGCCCATCCCCTGAAAGATTGCTATTTTGAGATGGCTTTTGTATACTTACCTATATATTGGAAAATTATGTACATTGGAAGGAAATTTGCCGATGATACCCTTTTGCAGACCGTCCATGACGGAACTGGAGAAAAACTGCATGTTTGAAGCCGCTCAGGGAAAGCTCTGCGGCGATGGTCCGTACACTGCCAAAGCGACCGAACTTTTCTGCAAGCGTCAGGGTCTGAACAACGCCCTGCTCACCAGTTCGGGCACCCATGCTTTGGAGCTTGCCGCCCTGCTGTGCAACCTGCAGCCTGGAGATGAGGTTATTCTTCCCTCCTTTACGTTCTCCTCCACCGCCAACGCTTTCCTGCTGCGCGGAGCGAAGCTCGTCTTCTGCGAGATCGATCCCCGCACCATGAACATGGATCCGGAATGTGCGGCGTCTCTGGTCACGCCAAGGACGAAGGTCCTGGCTCCCATCGACTACGCCGGCGTTCCCTGCGACATCGACGCTTTCCGGCGCATCGCTGACAAAGCCGGCGCCGTCGTCGTACAGGACGCTGCCCAGGCCGTCGGCAGCCGTTACAAGGGACGCGCCTGCGGCGCGGACGCGGATTTCGCCTGCTACAGTTTCCACGAGACGAAGAACTACGTCATGGGCGAAGGCGGCGCGATCACCTTCCGGAACGATGAGGACCTGCACACCGCGGAGATCGTCCGGGAAAAAGGCACCGACCGCAGCAAGTTCTACCGTGGCGAGGTCGACAAGTACAGCTGGCAGCGCAGCGGAAGCTCCTATCTGCCTTCCGATATCCTCGCGGCGCTGCTCTATGCTCAGCTGCAGCGGTTCGACGAGATCATGGACAGCCGCATGCACGTCTGGAACACCTACCACGAGTGTTTCGCGCCTCTGGAAGCAGAAGGGCTCGTCGCCCGTCCGTTCATTCCGGATTACGCCCAGCACAACGCCCACTGCTATTACCTCATTCTCCCATCCGGAGAAGATCGGAACCGCATGCTGGACGACATGAGAGCCAAGGGCGTCGGCGCGGTCTTCCATTACATCCCCCTGCACTCGGCGCCGTGCGGCGTCGCTCAGGGATACCGGGCGGAGGATCTTCCCCTCACGGAGGAATACGCTGCCCGCCTGATCCGTCTCCCTCTTTTCAGCGGCATGGCGGAAGGGGATCTCGCGCACATCGTCAACTCGGTTGCATCCTTCTTCGGAAAGGCGGCGGTCCTGTGAAGAAAGTCGCGATGCTGCAATCCAACTACATCCCCTGGAAAGGCGTTTTCGACCTGATTCACCGGGTGGATGTTTTTGTGTTTTATGACGACGTCCAATATACCAAGAAGGATTGGCGGAGCCGCAATAAGATCCCGACAAAGAACGGAGAGGTATGGCTGTCCGTTCCCGTCATCACAAAGGGACGCTTCGACCAGCTGGTGTGCGAGGCCATGATCGACCGCTCCACCGACTGGCAGGCGAAACACAAGAAGACCCTGACGCTGAACTATTCCAAAGCGCCCTATTTCGAAATGTACGCGGACCTGCTGGACGATTTCTACACGGATCACCAGTGGGAGAACCTCTCCGAGATGAACTGCTACATGACGCAGACCATCGCGAGGCGCCTGGGCATCGAGACGGAATTCGTCTACGGACCGGACCTTGATTGCCACGGCAGCAAGGACGGCGAGAAAGTTATCAATATCTGCCGGAAACTGGACTGCGACTGGTTCCTCAACGGACCGGCCTCCCGCGCCTTCATGGACGAGGAGAAATTCCGCCAGGCCGGCGTCGAACTGCATTATATGGATTACGCCTACCCGAAATACAAGCAGCGCGTATATCCTTTTGATCACTATGTCAGCGTTCTGGACCTGCTGTTCAACGAGGGTCCCGATGCTCCTTATTATATCTGGGGCTGGAAGGACGACCCGGACGCGCAGGCCGACCAGCTGTAAAGGAAAAAGCATATATGGAAAATGAGGAACTGATCCTTCAACTGAAAAAGAAAGCGCTGGAGATCCGGCGGGATGTGATCACCACCTGCTACCGGTCGGACGCTGCCCATCTGGGCGGCGCGCTGTCGCTGTGTGACGTGGCTGTGGCGCTTTATTACCATTTCCTCCGTTACGACCCGAAAAACTATAAAGCGCCAGACCGTGACCGCCTGATCCTCAGCAAGGGACACAGCGGATGTCTGCTTTACAACATTTTCGCGGATCTGGGCATCTACTCTTTCGAGGATGTCTACAACGGATACAACAAGGTAGAAGGCGCCTTCGGGCAGCATCCGAACCGTCTGTACCTGCCCATGTTCGAAGCCTCCACGGGGTCGCTGGGACACGGACTGTCCATCGCCTTCGGTACAGCCATGGCGCTGCGCAGCGACGGAAGCGATTCCCGTGTTTTCTGCATCACCGGAGACGGAGAACTGGACGAAGGCAGCAACTGGGAAGCTCTCATGTCTGCCGCCAATTACGAATTGTCCAACCTGTTCCTCATCGTGGACAGAAACCAGCTGCAGGGATGCCGTCACACCGAGGAAACGGTAAAACTGGAATCTCTGGAAGCGAAGTTCCGCGCCTTCAACTGGGACGCGGTGAGCTTCGACGGCAATGACATGGCTGACATCGTCCGCGTACTGTCAGCACTTCCCTCCCGGGAGCCTTCCGTACGCCGGAAACCTCTGGCGCTCATCTCCAACACACTCAAGGGCAAGGGCGTCGATTTCATGGAGGACAATCCCATCTATCACGTGGCGGCTCTCAATCAGGATTCCTATGAGCGCGCCATGCGCAGCCTGGACAGAATGGAGGAAGAGTTATGAGTTCACCGAAGACCTACGACGCCTCCTCGAAAAAAACGGGAAACGCCCGCGTCACATTCCCCTTTAAGATCATGAACATCATGGAAGAGAACCCGGACGTATGGTTCGTTTTCTCTGACGCAGCGCGTCCTGACAACTCCACCGGCATGATCCTTGCAAAGTTTCCGGACCGCTGCATCGACGTAGGCATCGCGGAGCAGAACATGATCGGCACATCCGCCGGTCTGGCACTTGCGGGCAAACGCGTTTTCTGCATGGCGTTCGGCCCCTTCCTGTCGCTGCGCGCCACCGATATGATCCATACTGACCTTGCGTATAACAAACTGCCTGTCTGCGTCATCGGTACGCATGGCGGTCTCACCTCCGGTGGCGGTCCTACACACTATACCCTGATGGACAGCGCCATCATGGCGGCCATTCCTGGCATGACCATGGAAGTTCCCGCAGATGCCAATCAGGGTCTGCGCGCTATCGACGCATTCCTGGAGATGGACAGCCCCATGTATATACGCCTCGCCAGGGGACAGGAGCCTCTGGTCTATGAGGACGACGACTATCCCTTCGAGATCGGCAAAGGCATCGTGGTACGTGAGGGTTCGGATGCCGCCATCGTCGCAGACGGCATCGGTGTTTACAACGGTCTGAGAGCCTGCGAACTTCTGGAAAAAGAAGGCATCTCCTGCCGCTTGGTGGATATGCACTCCGTCAAGCCTTTCGATGCGGATCTTCTGTATGAGACGGGTAGAAAATGCCGTGCCATGGTGACCGTGGAGGACCATGGTATCCACGGCGGGCTGGGTTCCGTCGCCGCTCAAACATTGATGGAAGCAGGCATATCCTGCCGTTTCCGCCGTCTTGGCGCTCCCAGCGACGCGTTCGCAAGCCTCGGCTATCCCGAAGACCTGTACCGATACTACGGCTACGACGCGGCAGGTATCGCGTCTGCCGTAAAAGAACTGTTGAAATAAGCTCACAGGAGGATCAAGATGTCGGACAAGATCAAACTGGTCCACTTCACCTATTCCTGGATCTCTTCCGGAGTATCCGGATTCCTGAGCAACATCACCCGCGAACTGAAAGACGACTTCGACCAGACCATCGTCGTCTGGGACGACCGTGGCTCTGTCTTTGACGATGAGATCCGCGCCGCCGGCATCGGCATTCATTCGCTGTGCAGGGGCACAGCTCACGGCATCGTCGACCTTCCCATCGCAGCTGCCGCCTTCCGTTCCTATCTGAAAAAAGAAAAACCGGATATCGTGCATGTGCATTGCAGCACTTCCCCGGAACTCAGATTCCTGGAAGTCGCCAAACAGCTGAGAGTCCCTGTCCGCGTGGCGCACTGCCACAATGCGGGCTTTGAGGGCAGCAAACTGATGAAATACCTCAAGAAAGAAGTGCATGTTTCCCGTAAAGAAGACTACGCTGATGTACCGACCCTGCGTCTCGCCTGTTCAGATGACGCCGGAAAATGGCTCTACAATGACGGGGAATCCTATATCGTCATCCAGAACCCGGTGGACGTTGACAAGTACCGCTTCTCTCAGGAAAAACGGGACAGTCTCCGCACCTCGCTGGGTATAAGCGAACATCAGTACGCCTTCTGCTGTACCGGACGCCTTTCCGAACAGAAGAATCAGCGCTTGCTGATCACAGCTTTCGCGCGCTACCGCCAGAGACATCCGGACAGCGTTTTACTTCTCGCAGGAGACGGAGATCAGCGCGGCACGCTGTCCCGCATCGCGACGGAACTCGGCGTCGATCACTGCGTTCTTTTCTTAGGTACTGTTTCTGACGTCGGCGCCGTCCTTTCCGCATCAGACGGATACGTTCTTCCCTCCCTGTACGAGGGCTTCGGCACCTCTGTCCTGGAAGCCGAGACCAACGGACTGCCCTGTCTCCTCTCCGAGGCAGTCGACAGAAATGCGGACGTGCAGGGCAATGCCGTCTGGCTTGCTCCCGACGCTTCTCCGATCCTGTGGTCCAACGGATTGGACCTTCTGTGTACGCATACCCGCTATGACGGGCTCCCCGCGATCCTGGCGAGTGGATATACTAAGGAGAAGGTCGCCAGTTATCTCGCGCGTCTGTATCACAGCGCGCTCGACGAGATCGATAAATAAGAATATAGAACAATGAAAAACGGCCTCCAGTACATCAGACGCTTTCTGAAGTCCACCGGGATCCTCTCCATCGGGGTGATCCTGCCGAAGGTGGTCGTTTTTTTGCTGCTTTCTTTTAATACCGCCCATATCGGGACTGCAGACTACGGATACTACGACCAGTCGATCAGCTACGCCACGATGGTGAGCTATCTGCTGTTCTTCGACATCTGGATTTCCACCATGCGCTTCCTGTATGAACAGGAAGAACCGCAAGGACAGGATAAGGTCCTGCGCAGCGGCGGCACCATCTTTCTGTGCTCTTCCGCCGTTTATCTGCTCGTCGCACTCGTGCTGATCCTTGTCAGTCATCCTCAGTACGCGATGTATACGGCGCTGTACGGGCTTTCCCAGAATCTGATCAGTTTCTTCTCCTTCGCCGCGCGCGGTCTGCGGCGGGACACGGATTACGCCGTGTCCGGACTGCTCGGCAGCGCTGTTCTCGGTGTCGCCAACTATCTGCTGATCGCCCGATTCGGATGGGATTTCTCCGCACTCTATCTCAGCGCGATCCTGGGCGCCGCTGTCCAATGTCTTTATCTCGAGATCCGCACCGGCTGTCTCCACCGCGCGTTTCGCGCTCCTGCGGACCGGGAAGTCACTTCCTCCCTCTTCCGCTTCTCCCTTCCTATGGGAATAGGAGCGGCGGCCTTCTGGGTTCTCAATTCCTTTGACAAGATCCTGCTCGGCAGGATGCTCGATCTGGACGCCGGTGGCGTCTACGCCCTTGCGGAACGCCTTGCCAGTCTGATTACCTTTGCAGTGCAGGTCTTCACCTATGCCTGGCAGGACATCGCGTTCCGGCATGAATCAGATGACGAGGGTGCCTTCTATGGCACGGCTTCCAGCCTCTACTTCCGTTTCCTGACTTTTGGCATACTTATGCTGATGCCCGCCATCAAACTGATCTTCCCCTATATGTTCGGCGGAGATTACAGTGGCGCATCTCTGGTGATCCCCTTCGCGATCCTCGCCGCCGCGCTATCCGGGTTCTCTTTGTTTCTGGGCAACGTGTTTTACGCCTTGCATGAGACCCGCGCGGGCACCGTGACCTCTCTGATCTCCTGCGCGGTGAACCTTGCGGTCTGCATCCCCTTCATCCAAGCTTTCGGCATCTCCGGCGCGAGCATCGCCATCGCCGTCACTTTCGCCTTCGACGCGGTACTCAAAGGAATCGTGCTGAAGCGCAAGATCGGATACCGTGTCCCCTGGAAGACCCTGGCGCTGTCCGCCGCACTCGTCACCGTCGGGATACTCATCTACTTCAGATGTTCGCTTGCCGCAAACCTGATCTGGGCCGCGGCTTATCTTCTGGCTTTCGGATATTCGGTGTACAGGGCGTTCAGACAGTCCCGTTCACATTGATCCGCACCGCGTATTTCTCTATAGCAGGAAAGTAACATGAAAAGAGGATGCCCTCGCGGCATCCTCTTCGTTATTGAAAGATACTATTCTTCCGGCACATTCAAGGTCTGGCGTACGATGAACTGCGGCATCCCGCTGACCGTCATATATGTACGCCCGACATATTCGCCGATGAATCCGATCATCGCCATGATGATACCGCCGATGAACAGCACGACCGACATGATGGACGTATAGCCGATGGCGACTGAAGGATCCACCAGTTTGCGTACGATCAGATAAAGTCCGAAAAGGAAACCTGCGGCGGCGATGAGCCAGCCGATTCGCATCATCGCGCGGATCGGAACGATAGAGAAATTGGTGAAATTGGAAAACCAGAGTTCCAGCATCTTCCTTAGATTGTATCCGGAAGTCCCGGCGAGACGGTCGCGGTGCTCGTCGATCTCCACGTTGGCAAACTTTTGCGTGATCCTCATCAGGTATCCGCCGCGGGATGTGAAGGGACTGTGATATTTCGACAATTCCTTGGCGCAGAATGGACTCAGGCACCAGAAACTGGAGAGGATGATTCCCTTGGGCTTGCATCCGATCCATTCGTTGATGATCCCGTGCAGCGAGCTGGTCACCCGCTTAAAGAGGCTGTGGTGCTTGTGGGGGAATGCCGCGTAGACGATGTCGTAGCCTTCCTGCATCTTGTCGATGAGTTTCCACATTTCGTGAGTAGGATGCTGCCCATCATCGTCCATCACGACGACCGCATCGCCGGTCGCGTAGCCGAGCCCCGCCACAATTGCAGTCTCCTGGCCGAAATTGCGGGACATGTCCACGCCAACGATCTTTGGATCCGCTTCACACAGAGAACGGATCACACCGAAGGTACCGTCGGGAGAGCAGTCGTTGACGAGGACGATCTGATAATCCCAGCCTTCCTTCCCGGAGACGGTCTGCCGGATCTCACCCACCACAGTCTCGATGGTCTTTTCAGAGCGGTAGCACGGAATAACTACTGATACGGTCATGTTTTTTCCCCTATTCCTGTTCTGAACACCATTATACATTCTAATTCGCTCGCTGAAAACTCCGCAAACCACGTGCTTTTTGCTATAATATCCGTTGAGGTGAAAAAACAATGCGTATTTTGGTTATCGACGGACAGGGTGGGAATATCGGCAAACTAATTGTGAAAAGTCTGACGGAGCAGTGTCCAGACCTCATTCTGACTGCAGTCGGGACGAACAGTGTCGCCACACAGGCGATGCTGAAGGCCGGAGCGTCTGAAGGCGCAACAGGAGAAAACGCAGTTGTTGTCTGCGCCAGAAGAGCTGATATCATCATCGGTCCTATCGGCATCGCTATTCCCAATGCGATGCTAGGCGAAGTCACTCCCGTCATGGCTGAAGCAGTCGGCAGCAGTTCCGCGAAAAGGATCCTGATCCCCATGTACCGCTGCGACACCATGGTGGTCGGCGTTTCGAGAAAAAGTGTCTCTTCTCTCGTTGAGGAAGCGGTCTCCCTGGTATTGGAGCAAATTGACACTCAGAACTAAAAAAGAATATAATAATTACAATATACACACAGGAAGTGTGTTTATGCGCTGTAGCGCCTGATCATACTGTAATTATTTATGTTAAGAAAGCATATGCTTCCCTGAAGGGAGGCGTATGCTTGTTTTTTTATTAACACTGGAGGAAAATGAAAATGGCATGTTTTTTGGCACCTGCAGCTGAAGCCGCTGCAACAGAAGTCGTAAAGAAAGCCACCGCTAAGAACGGCGTGGAAATGGACGAGACCGCAAAGGAAACATTCAGAAAAGAACACCCGTTTCTTTCCAGACTGGATTGGCTGACGAATCTCCTGTGGGGAGGCTCGTTCCTGCTTGCCTTTGAGCATGTTTGGCACGGCGAAGTTGTCCCGTGGTTCCCGTTCCTGACTGCTGCAGCAGATCCCGCAGACGCTGCGGAGATGCTCAACGAGATCGCGACGACCGGTGTTTCCATGGCGGTGCTCATTACACTGGTATGGGTCGGCATGGTCTTCGGCGCCAGGGCGATCGAAAGCCGCGAGGATAAAGAGGAGGTCAAAGCATGACTCTTCTCGTTTCTGTCTTCGCCGCTGTCGTATGCACGGTGCTCTGGTACCGCAGCGCACCGGAAAACGAGATGCGTCTCGACGTGCTCTGCTGGCTGTTCTGGGGTTCTTCCCTCATGTGGCTCGTAGACGCGCTGTTCGAGTATGCGGAACTGAAAGCGGAATATTTTACCCCTGCTCCGGCTGATATGCTGAACGATCTTTTCCTGGGTCTGTCTGTCGTGGCGCTCGCTCTGGTCGCATGGGTCGTGTATCTGCTTTTGAAAGATCCCCGCAACGTAATGAAAAAAGTATTGAAGAAATAACCCCTGCTTTATTTTGGTGACCTCAGATGAAAACCCTTTTTTTTCAGTGCAATATGGGTGCAGCCGGCGATATGCTCTGCGCATCCCTTCTGGATCTCCTGGACAATCCGGCTGAAATGATCCAGACTGCCGGAGATCTGGTTCCGGGTGTCGAAGTGATTCTCAGCCGCACACAGAAATGCGGAATCACAGGCAGCCATGTTTCCGTCGTCATCGGCGGGACCGAGGAAGTCTCTCAGGACGTCTCGCCGGCAGATAGCGCCGCGGAAGAAGTCCATGAACATGTTCACGAACATCACCACGACCACGAACATCATCACGAGCACGAGCATCATCATGAGCATGAGCATGAGCATCATCACGATCATGAGCATGAGCACGAACACAGCCATCATCACACCGGATATGAAGAAATTTGCGGCATGATCGACGGGATGGCCGTTTCAGACCGTGTGAAAAGCGACGCCAAAGCCGTCTACAGGCGTATCGCCGAGGCGGAATCCTACGTCCACGGCTCCGACATCGACCATATCCACTTCCACGAAGTGGGGTCGCTTGACGCCGTCATCGATGTCACCCTTTTCTGCATGCTGATGGAGCGCATCTCCCCGGATCAGGTCCTCGTCTCCCCCATCCATGTCGGAAGCGGTGAGGTACGCTGCGCGCATGGAATCCTTCCGGTCCCGGCTCCCGCAACCGCATACCTCCTGAAGGGTGTTCCGTCCTACAGCGGTACGATCCGCGGAGAACTGTGCACCCCGACCGGAGCTGCGCTTCTGACCCATTTTGCGACTGCCTACGGGTCCATGCCTGTCATGAGCACGGAGAAGATCGGATACGGTATGGGCAATAAGGATTTCCCAGTTGCCAACTGCGTGCGCGCTTTTCTAGGAGAAGCATCCACGGAAGCGCCGCAAATGTACGAGATCTCTTTCAACGTGGACGATATGACGGCGGAAACCATCGCCTTCGCGCAGGAAAGGCTGTTCGAAGCCGGCGCCGTCGAGGTCTTCCTCACTTCGGTCACCATGAAGAAGGGCCGACCCGGCCTGCTGTTTACGGTGATCTGCCGGGCTGACGAGAGGGAGGCCGTCGTAAAATGCGCTTTTACACACACTTCCACGATCGGTATGCGGGAAAAACCCTGCAGCCGCTATACGATGCAGCGGGAGATCCTGCGGAGAAACACCGTTTTCGGCGAGATCCGCAGCAAGCATTCCTCAGGTTACGGCGTCTCGAAGGACAAATACGAGTATGAGGATATCGCCCGTATTGCGAAAAAAAACGGTCTCTCTATCTCCGAAGTTCTGAGGATCATCGGAAAAGAATAGAGGAGCAGACCGTCCGAAATCGTTTTTTCACAGAGGATGCTTTCCCTCCAGGGACGGCATCCTCTGTTCCTAACGGGACGTGCGGTACCCGCATTGACTTCCCACTTTTATCATGCAAAAATGGACACAGAATTCCGCAAGGAGGCAGAAATGCGTCAGTACAGGATCATGGTGACCGCGGTAGGAGCGGTCGTCGGGTATGGCATGGTGGAGTCTCTCAGGAACAGCCGGTACGACTGTTTCATTCTAGGGACGGACATCTTTGAAGATGCGGTCGGACAGTACTTCTGCGACAGTTTCGTCCGCGCGGTTCCCGCTGCGGATCCGGGCTATGTAGATTTTCTCAAACAGACCATCGACCGGTATCAGATCGATCTGGTCCTTTTTGGCATCGAACAGGAGCTTCTGGTCGTTGCCCGAGCGGGAGACGCGCTGGACGGATACCGGGATAAACTGGCCGTCAATCCGCCGGAGCTGACAGAGATCTGCAACGATAAATGGCTGACCGACCGGTGGCTCCATGAAAACGGTCTTGGCGCTTACGCCATCGACACTGCCGTGGAAGGTTCCTTCGCAGAACTGTCCGCGCGGTTCGGGACACCTTTCCTGCTGAAACCCAGGGACGGCAGAGCTTCCAAGGGGATCCACGGTGTTTCAGATGAGGAATCGTTCCTCTTCTACAAAAAGCGCATGGGAAACAGTTTCATGGCCCAGCGCATCACAGGTACGCCGGACGCCGAATATACGGTAGGCGTCTTCGGCGACGGAAAAGGCGGTTCCTTTGGAGAGATTCAGCTCCGCCGCGTGCTCAGCCAGGCCGGCGCGACCGACAAAGCGGTCGTGACCAACGAGCCCGTCCTGAGAGAGGCTGTTCAAGTGCTGACCGCTGCCGCGAAACCGATCGGGCCGACCAATTATCAGTTCCGCATCGAAAACGGCGAAGCGAAACTGCTGGAGATCAATCCCCGCGTTTCCGCTTCCACCTCGATCCGTGCGAAATTCGGTTTCAACGAATCCGAGATGTGCGTCACCTATTATCTGGAACATGAAGAACCCCGTCCGCATCCCGCGTCCAAAGGGCGAGCCATGCGCTATATCAAAGACTGGATCGTAACGGAATGACCGGCTTCATCTCAGACATTCACGGAAACGCCGCAGCACTGCGCGCCGTTCTTGCCGAACTGGACACAATGGGCTGCGACGAGATCTACTCTCTCGGTGACGTTGCCGGGTACTATCCCGCCGTCAACGAGTGCTGTGTCATGCTCCGGGAACGGAATATCCCAAACCTGATGGGCAACCACGATCTGTATCTCGTCAGCGGCACCCGTTCCGGACGGTCCCGCTCGGTGGACAAGGCCATCGACTATCAGAAAACGGTCGTCACTCCGGAGAATCTCGCATGGCTGACTGCCAGCGCGCTCACGCTGCGTACGGACCGGTTCTTCGCCTGCCACGGCGGGCCGGAGGATCCCGTGGACCAGTATCTCCGCACACCGCCCTATGCAATGGATGAGCAGACCGGTCTATTCCTCTCCGGGCACACTCATATTCCGGTGCTTTGGAAGGAGAGCGGCATGATCTACTGTAATCCGGGAGCTGTCGGGCAACCCAGAGATGGGGACCCAAGGGCTTCCTTCGCGGTTCTGAATAACGACGGTTCAATCCGTATCTGCCGCGTCGCCTATCCGGTGGAGGAAACCGCCGCAATGGCGCGTGAAGCGGGCTTCTTCCCCGCCTTCTACGAATGTCTGTTCAAAGGAGAAAAGATCACTTGATGAGCGGGAACTCCGTTGAGATCGAATACAAATACCTCATCCGCTATCCGGACGCGGACATTCTTGAAGCGCAGCCAGGCTGCTCTCGCGTTAGGATCGTGCAGACGTATCTTCTTGCAGATCCGCACGTCACAGAGCGGGTCAGGTCGTGGAACGAGAACGGTGCGGTCCGGTACTTTCATACGGAAAAAAGAAGGATCTCCGCCCAGTCCGCGCAGGAACTGGAAGAGGAGATCTCTCCCGGACGGTATGAAAATCTTCTGCAGCGGGCGGATCCGTTGCGCAGGCCCATCGAAAAGATCCGGTACCGCATCCCCTACGAAGGGCATCTGCTGGAGATCGATATATATCCCTTCTGGTCCCGGCAGGCTGTCCTTGAAATCGAGATCGGCGAGGAAAACGAGGAGGTCCGGATCCCGCCGTGGCTGAGCGTCCTGCGGGACGTCACCTCGGAGAAAGCGTACCGGAACCGGTCCCTTGCGAAAAGGATCCCGGACGAAGAACAGCAAACAAACGAGGCGTCACAGATGTGACGCCTTTCTTTTTTCCTCCGAAGCCCGGCTACTGCTTCTGTTTTCTGAGCCAGTACGGTTTCTTTGCTTTCGTGCTGACTTCACGCATCTCCGGATACCGCAGCGCCGTGAGCCGGTTGCCGAATGCGACGCCGGTGTCCACACCGTAGGTATTCCCCGTTTTCCGCATCCGGATCCAAGGGCAGTGCCCGTACACGACCGCCGCTTCCCCGCGGTAGCTGTCCGTCCAGTCCCGACGCACGGGATCGCCGAAATCGTCGTGCTCCTCCGCAAGTTCCCCGTAGAGACAGAACTTGCGCGCCTCCCTCGTCTCCTGCCCGATGAGATCCTCCCGGATCCCCGCATGGACGACGACCAACTTTCCGCCGTCCAACACCAGGTGCGCGGGAAGAGACTCCAGAAAAGTCCTCAGTTCCTCCCTTTCACTGTCCGTCAGGCACTTTACCTCGCCGTACGTGCCCTCCAGACCGCGGGCGATCTGAACGGGATTGCCCTTCAGAAACCGGAGGAGCTTGTCATCGTGGTTGCCGATGACGGAAAGTCCGCTTCCCGCCCGGATCATGCCGCGCACCAGCCGCAGCACGTCCAGGTTGCGGCTTCCCCTATCCACCAGGTCGCCGCAGAAGACCGCCTTGCGGCCCTTCGGATGACGCCAGACGCCTTCGCTGTCCGCCTCGTAGCCCATGTTACGCAGCAGCTTCTCCAGTTCGTAGCAGCAACCGTGTACGTCGCCGATGATGTCGAAGGGGCCGTGATCATCCGCATGATCGCAGAGAAGTTCCCTGAAATCGTTTCCTTCTGTTTTCATGAACTTCTTCTCCTTCCCGCGCAGTGTTTTCCTGCCGGATTTACGCGTGATTTCCGGTTTTCCGGCACCAATCGGCGATTTCCGCGATCAGATCCAGCGGGAGATCATCAGAATAGGGAATCCGGATCGATCCTTTGCTGAATTTACATCCCGCCAGGTCCAGTTTTTCAACAAAGAAAGCGACCGCCTCAGGACCGGGATACAATCCGATATGCTTTCTGTTCGCTGCGAAGTGGATGATATTGTAACCGTCCCACCAGGTCGGCATGGACCAGGAGATCTTTTCCACCGCATCAGGCAGCTCTTTCCGTATGGTTTCTCTGACCTTCTGAAGCTGGCCGCGGATGTTCTCATCCTGTGCAAGAATATATTCGTCAATCGTCTCCGGAGTCTTTCCACAATAATGGCTCTGATTTTCGCTTTTGAAATCCCGTCCGCACTTTGGGCATTTCCACATCGTTTTTTATCCTCCGGATGTTTTATTTTGCGTCGGCAAAGGCATATGCTTCCCCGATCCATGAAACCAGTTCTTCGTCCAGTTCTTCCGGCTTACTGATGACGATGTGATGCGTCCATCTGCCAGGATAAGGTTCCGTTCTGACTGCCACACGGTCTGATTCCAGAGGAGCAGGCAGGCCCAGCGTGATCACCAAATATCCTTCCGGCATTTCAGTTCTCCTTCTTACTTTGGCAAAGGATACACACGCGAAAACGTGCCGGTTGGTAAAAGTGATCTGCGTCTTCTGCACACGCCTGTTCACATAGGGGAACATATCATACAGCATTGCCTCAAAGGTCAGGTAAAGATCCAGAGCGTCCTGATGCCCGTCAAAAAACATCAGGGTATCCATATCAAGTACCCTCATTCCCGTTCTCCTGCTGCTCCGACGGCACGATGACAACATGGATCACATCGCCATCGCATTTGTTCAGCTCTTTTCTGATCTTTTTCAGAACGCCGATGAGATAACACGCTGAACCGTCATCATTTTTCAGCCCCATGTTGACGACTCTGCCGTCGTATGGGACACCGTCGAACATCGCATGCACCTTCACGCTTCCTTTTCCGAATTCCTGTCGGATATCCCATGGAAAAATCACGTAAGCGCCGCCGCTGTCCTGCATCTCACGAAGGATCGCATCATATTCGTATCGTTTCATCGTTTTCTTTCAGTTTCTCAATATCTGTCCGGTGATGTTTTAGGTGCGGAAGGTGAACTTCCGACCATGGCAGCTCCGGAATGCGCAATATAATTGTATCATATCTCATCGATCGTCCTGCGGAGTGGAAACTCGCACGTTATGCCTGCCGCCGTCCTGTCGCTTGCGGTTATGTCTTCTGTACCCTGTAAAAGCGATGTTTGAAAAAGACGTCTCCAAACGGAGACGTCTTTTTGACGATCAGGTTCAAATGATAGGCGCATCGGTTCGGGATTCCGTGCGAACCGTCCGGAACGCCCGGAAATACGTCACACCGACGAAGATGAAGAAAACGATCATGGACAACGTCGTTCCAAGCATCGCGCAGGCGTCATAGAAGCCGTGATAAAACACTGCGGACAAATAACTGGTCCACAGCGAGCGCTTCGCCTGTTCCTTGTAGCCGTAGTTCTCCAGCCAGCGGGCCCGTCCGTAGTAATACCCCATATAGACGGCGAACGCCATATGTCCCGGGACCGAAAGAAGTGCGCGCGACGGTGCGACGGAAAGTCCGTATCCCAGCACGTAGCCGATATTTTCGAAAGCAGCGAAGCCCAGAGAAACGAAGACCGCGTACACGATACCGTCGAACCGGAAGTTGAAGTTGGGATTTCGCCAGGTGACTTTTTTCATCAGCAGGAACTTCGTTCCCTCCTCTGCCACCGCAACAACAAGAAACGCCATGAAGATCCAGTACCAGGGGGAATCCTCATACAGGAACATACCGAGGACATTCTCGCCCACCGTTTCCAGCGCCATGGACAACAGCGCAGCCAGAACACCCTGTATCAGCAGTTTGACCAGCAGCCGGCCGGGTTCCTTCTCCACTTTGTCGTGTTTGTAGATATAGATCAACAGCACAGCGGCAGGTCCAACCGCTGCCACCGCATAGATTAAGACTTGAATACCGAGCATTTTCTTGTCCTCTTTCCTTGGTTTTCCTTACGAAAGTATACGAGTATTGGGAAAAACCGTCAAGAAAGCTTCGACGTACCGGATCTGATCATCGGTGTATAATGGAAAAAAGGAGGATCCGATATGGAACATTTGAAACTGGAAGAACATTACGACGTTCTTTGCTCCTCAGCGGACCCGAAATACCTTCTCATCCATCCCGACGACAGCAAGGACCTGTCCCACGCGGAACACGTATGTGAATATCTCGTCCGCCACGGTGCTTCTCCTTTCGCTATGCTGAACTGGCCAGTCTCGGACTGGAATCGGGAACTGTCCCCCTGGAAAGCTCCTCCCGTTTTCGGGGATGAACCATTCGGGGACGGTGCGGAAGAAACGCTGAACCGGATCCTTTCCGTCCTGCCTGCGTACCGCGCCATGTTCCCAAGAGGGACAGACGCGCCCGTCATTCTGGGCGGCTACTCCCTTGCGGCGTTCTTCGCCCTTTGGGCAGTCTTCCGCACGGATGCTTTTGCCGCAGCGGTCGCAGCGTCTCCTTCCGTATGGTTCCCGGACTGGATTTCCTTCCTTTCTTCACAGAAAATACACACTTCCTGTGTATATTTGTCTTTGGGAGACCGGGAAGAAAAGACAAAGAACCCGGTCATGTCGGCAGTCGGTGATTGCATCAGGGAGACGCACCGTATTCTGAAAGAGGAAAAAGCGGTCATGGAATGCGTTCTGGAATGGAATCCCGGTAACCACTTCAGGGACGCGGGGATCCGGACCGCCAAAGGATTCCTCTGGTCGATGCGCCGGCTGAAGTCACAATCCTGACACAGGAGGTCATGAAATACAAAATGTTTACGAAACGTCTGCTCTCTCTCGCCCTCGTCGCCGCGGCTTCCGCTATCGCTTATGTCATCGCCAGCAGAAGAGAGGAATCCACTGAAGAAACCCAGCCGGGCAATCCGGTGACGGTGGTCAGCGAAAAGGAATTCGCCGATGCCGGGATCCTGCTGCGTTTGCCGGAAGAAGCCGTCAACATTTTCTGGATGACGATCCAGGGAATGCCGCTTCTGTACAGCCTGAACTTTTTTCAGGGAGAGACCGAATGCAACCTGCGGATCAAAAAGACTGTCAGCCTTGAGAACCTCTCCGGCATGTATTTCCCGTGGACCGCAGAGGAGACCGTCACAGACGGCAGTACCCGCGCTGTGATCCAGACCTCGTCCGACGAGGCAGGCATCGTTCTCTGGTACAGGGACGGATACAGCCTCTCTCTGTCTATGAAAGGCGCTGTCTCGTTTGAAAAACTGGACGGTCTGTTCCGCTTCTTCAACGGAACCATGGAACTGAAACAGAATTGATCCTTTCGGAATCAACGCACAGACCGCCCGCGGGCGGTCTGTTGTTCTTTGTCCGGACAACAGTGCTATAATAGGGAAAACCAGCCACAGAGGTGATCCAATGGTTTCTTTTCAGTCGATTCTGGAGCAGGATAAAGAGCGTTTTCTGTCTCTGCTCTCCAAAAACACGTCTGTTCTCCCCACCGTCAGGGAAGTGGAGAACGAATTTGACCGCATGCTCTACACCTTCAACAACGGCGACGAGAGCGACGCGGTGAAGGAAGCTGCCGCCCATATGATCTCGACGGCAAAAAATGCCACAGCTTTCCTGGACACTTCCGGCGAAGCGACGTTCTGGAAACGCACCAAAGTCGGTGACCAGCCGGAAAAAGGACGCAGGTCGCCCCTTTTCGCCATCTGGCTCGTGCTGTCGATCCTGTGCGCAGGCGGCGCAGCAGGATTCTGGTATTACCTGCACCAGGCGGATCCTGATCCGCTGCAGCTCTGGATGCCTATTGGCGCCGTGCTCCTCGCGGCTCTCTTCGGTATCTTCGCAGGGATCGCCTCACACCGGAAAGCGCCGGAAGACCGTTCCGAACTGCAGGCGGAGGTCGCCGTGGACATTCAGAAAGTCTACCGCGCTGTTCTGTCCGCTGCTCTGATCATTGACAAAAATCTGGATGACATCCGGACTTCCGAGCGTATTCAGGCACGGAAGGAACTGAACGAACGCAAAGAGGCAGTTGACAAAGCGGAACTGGAGCTCTTCGCCCACCTTCTGGAGGCGGCATACGCCACGAAGGAGGAGGAAGCCTCCGCCGAGATGATCTCGCAGATCAAGTTTTATCTGCACCGACATCAGATCGAGACCACGGACTATTCCGAGGAAAACGCCCGATGGTTCGACATGATCCCCGCCTATGAAAAAGGGACGCTGCGTCCCGCATTCACTACCGAGGGCGTCCTTCTGAAGAAAGGTCTCGCCTCTCACGGAGAATAAGCATGGATATCTTTTACGGATTTGACCTGGGCGACGCCGAAAGCGCCATTGCGAAACTGGACCGGACAAAGGAAACGGTTCCGGAGATTCTGACCGTCCAGGAAGCGAAGAGTTTCATCACCGCCTACGCTCTGTCCAAGGAAGGCAGTCTCGTGATTGGCGAGAGCGCCTGCTACGAGCCCCAGGCACAGACAAGAAAACTGCGTTTCAAAAGCCGCTTTCTCACATCTCCCGACGCCGCAAAGGATGTCAGAAGTTTCGCAGGAGGCGTACTGGGCGAACTCTATCTCAGCGGCGACCTGATCCGCGGCGAGGACTGCTGCTTCTATGTGGGCTGCCCCGCAGGGTGGGACCGCATGACCAGGGAAGAATACCGGGAGATCTTTGAGAAGGTGGGATATCCACCAGCGAAGATCGTGTCGGAATCCCGTGCAGCGCTGGTCAGCGCCTGTCAGTCCAAACATCTTCAGGTCGGATACGATATCCTGTCCCGTCCCGTTCTGGTCGTGGACATCGGATCCTCCACCACCGACTTTGCCTATATCACCAGCGGGAAGGAAGAAGAATTGCAGACCGGCGGCGAGGTTTTCCTCGGCGGCGGTGTCATGGATGAGATCCTGCTGGAAGATGCGGTCTCCCGCGCTTTCGATCCCAAAAAGATCCGCAGGATCTTCTCGGAAAGCGAAGCCTGGCGCAGCTACTGCGAATTTGCCGCGCGCCGGCTTAAGGAAAAATATTTCTCGGATGAGGATTTCTGGAAGGAGAACGACTGCGTCTCCTCTGTCACCATCCGTTACAGCATGATCCCCACCCGCCTTACGCTGCGGATGGATCCCTCTGTCGCGGATAAGCTGCTCAATCAGAAAGTAGAACGTCTGGGGGACAAATCCTTCAAAGAGGTGTTCATTGAAAGTCTCAGGCAGGTCCGCGAGAACATCAAAGACCGACAGCCCGAACTGATCTTTCTCACTGGCGGCGTCTCAAAACTTCCCGCGATTCGTGATTGGTGCGCTGAGATCTTTCCGGAAGCCGTCGTCATACGCGGAACGGAACCGGAATTCTCCGTGGCCAACGGTCTTGCCTATTGCGGCAGGGTCGATGAGGAACTGCGTGAGTTCAAAGCAGAACTGGACGTGCTGAAATCGTCCAGTGTCGTGGAAGATCTGGTGAAATCCCACATCAAGGAACTGTACCACGATACAGTGGACGCCATGGTGGATCCGATCCTGGAGGAGGTCGCTCAGCCGGTAGTAGGACGCTGGCGCAACGGCGCCATCGAGCGTCTCTCTGACATCGATGCGATCCTTCAGGAAGAGATCGACGCTTATCTCCACACGGACGAGGCCAGAGCGATACTGGCGAAACCGGTCAGCAACTGGCTTAAGAAGATCGCTGCGGAACTGGAAGAGCACACCATGCCCATCTGCGTCCGTCACAACGTCCCCTATTCCGCCCTCAGTCTGAATTCCTACCTCTCGCTCTCGGATCTGGACGTGAAGGTCGAGGCGAAGGACATTTTCGCCGTCAACGAGATCACATGGATGATCGACACCATCGTTTCCATCCTCGTCGGGCTTCTGTGCGGAGGCAGCGGCATCGCCATGATCGCGAACGGACCACAGGGGATCATCGTGGGTATGATCGTCTCCATTCTGGTCCTCGCTCTGGGACAGGAAAAGATGCAGGATGCGCTGCTGAATGCGAACCTGCCTAAGGTCGCACGCATGCTGGTACCGAAGAGCGCTTTCAGTTCCCGGCTCGAGAAACTCAGCGCAGATATCAAAGACCGGCTGTATGCCGACCTGGAAAATGAAAAAAACGACGAGATCTCCGAACGTCTCGTCAAGGAGATCTCTGAACAGATCGAGATCTGCCTGACGAAGATGGCTGAAGTAGTGGAGATCCCCCTCGCATGATCTATATAAAGTATTTGGAGTTTCAGTAAAAAATGGCTGATTTGCCTCACGCTCCGGTCAGCGTTGAAGACCGGGAAAAAAAGATCATTCAGACCAGTATCGTAGGGATCCTGGCAAACGTTTTCCTTTCTTCCATCAAGGCGATCACCGGCCTTGCCACCGGATCCATCGCAGTCATTTTGGATGCTGTCAACAACCTGTCCGACGCGCTCTCGTCGGTAGTGACCATCATCGGTACCAAACTCGCCAGCAAGCGTCCGGATAAGAAGCATCCTCTCGGCCACGGCCGAATCGAATATCTCAGCACGAGCATCGTCTCGATGCTGGTGCTTTATGCAGGTATCACCGCGCTGATCGAATCCGTCAAGAAGATCCTGCACCCGGAGAAGCCGGATTATTCGCTCGCTTCACTGCTGATCATCACCGCGGCCGTGATCGTCAAGATCCTGCTGGGCTGGTATGTAAAGTCTGTGGGCAGAAAAGTCAATTCTGCTTCCCTCATCGCGTCCGGTTCGGACGCGACTTTCGACGCGGTCCTGTCCTTCTCGGTGCTCGTTTCCGCGGTTCTGTCACTGACGTTACACATCAATCTGGAGGCGTGGGTCGGTGTCGTTATTGCTGCCTTTATCATTAAAGCCGGAATCGAGATGCTTCTGGACGCGGTGGACGATATCGTGGGACACCGTATCGAAATGGAGACGATCCATAGTGTCAAGGAGACCATCCTGTCGACGGAACCGGATGTCAGCGGCGTCTACGACCTGATCCTGCACAGCTACGGACCGGAAAAGCTTATCGGTTCCGTCCATATCGAGATCCCCGACACTATGACTGCGGATCAGATCGACGTTCTGGAGCGCCGCATCGCCGACAGAGTCTACGCTGACCACGGCATCCTGCTCGCTGGTATCGGGATCTATTCCCACAACACCAGCAACGACGAAGTCGCAGAGATGCGCGCCAATGTGACCCGCATCGCGACGAACCGCGACGGTGTCCTTCAGGTCCATGGCTTCAATGCCGACCTGAAGGAAAAGACGATGCGTTTCGACATCATCCTTGATTTCGGCGTGAAGGACCGGGATTCCCTCTTCCTGGAGATCGTGGAGGAGATCCACGAAGCCTATCCGGAATATCAGCTGCGTCCCACTCTGGACCTGGACATCTGATCTCTCCCATATGAAAAGAACGCCGGCATCCGCCGGCGTTCTTCGTTATCGACAAGTTCAATCCTCGATCCATTTCGCGTACACGGTGATATCCTCTGGGTCGAGCAGACATCCGTCCGTGATCGCGATGCCGTAGGAGGTCTCCCATCCGCCGAAGACCGCGCCGTCCTTGACCGGATCAGCCGGCAGCCTCAGCATCTGGCCCTCTTCCAGTACGATGGGCTCGACATAGGATCCGCCTTTGGAATCAAAGGTGACCGTGAACAGTTTGCTCCACACGGCGTACAGCGTGTACTTGCCGGGCGCGAGATACGTGCCGTCCTCGACCGGCGTGCCGTTCTCATCCTCCCAGTATGCGAACCGGTATCCTTCTCTCACCGGATCATCCGGCAGCTCCAGCGTCTCGCCGTCCTTCAGCGTGATGGATTCCACCGCGGAACCGCCTCTGGAGTCGAAGGATATCTCGGCGGCCTTATCCGCCCACACCGCGTACAGCGTGATGTTCTCTGCGGGAAGCACAGCGCCGTTCTCGATCTTATTCCCGTCCTTGTCCTCCCAGTGGCTGAAATTGAATCCGGCCTTGGTTGGCGCGGCAGGTAGGACCAGCTTGTCGCCGTCCTGCAGCGTCATCGCGGTGATGAAGCTTCCTCCCCTGGTATCGAAGGAGACTGTATAGGTGGTCTGCTTCCAGACAGCATGCAGCGTGATGTCCTTCGGCTCCAGCTGCGTACCTTCCGTGACCTTATTGCCGTCGGCATCCTCCCAGTACTGAAATACATATCCGGGGCGTGTCGGGACCGCTGGTGCGTGAAAGACATCGCCCTCCTTCAGACTGATGCTGGGCACGTTCGTCCCGCCGTCCGAGTCGAAGGTGATGCGGAACATGTGGTCCGCCCACATGGCGTATAAGGTGACGTTCTCCGCCGGGAGCACCGTCCCTGCCTTGACCTCGCTGCCGGAGGCGTCCGCCCATCCGACCAGGGTAAATCCCGCCTTCTTCGGCTCCTGCTCGGGAGACGGGAACTGGATTTCGTCGCCGTAATTCAGTGTGATCCTGTTATCGGGGCTTCCGCCGTTGGCATCGAAGGTCACCACGTAGGCGATGCCCTCCCATTCTGCCATCAGCACCACATTCTCTTCTGTGGAGAACGGAGATGCCACGATCTTATCGTCCAGCGACCAGCCCAGGAAAGTATATCCCTCCCGCACTGGTTCCGGCAGCTTCACTTCCTTGCCTGGACGGACGGAAAGATTGGACAGTGCTTCCCCGCCGTTGGTGTTGAGGTAGACCGTGACTTTTTTGGAACCGGCCCCGAGGAGCCGCAACAATCCGAAAAGCAGCAGCAGCGAAAGCAGCGCTATACCTGCGATCACGAGCGTCTTTCTCGGCACTCTGAAAGCGGCGCGTTTTTTCTTCATTGCCTCCTGCTGTGCCAGTTTTTTCTGTCTCTCCGGTGAGATATAGATTCTTTTTTCTTCCATACCGGTTTCCCTGGATCAGAATATGATCCCCTTTCCTGTGAAGAAGCAGCCATGTCCGGCATGGCTGCTATTCCTGAACGGCTTTATAAGTCGAAGATCCCGGCCTTTTCCAGCGACGGCCGGATCGCTTTGTTGAGGATCACCGCCACGACCACGGCGATGATGCCGTTTGCCAGTGAAGTAACGCCCTTGGTGACTACGGTGGTCATCACCGCTTCCATTTCGTAGCCCAGGACCATCCTGTTCTGGATAAAGGTCTTGAGCACGTAGAGGATCACGTATGTCAGTGAACCTGCCGCACCGGCAGCAGCGTTCTTCCATGTGATCTGTTCGGTATTCCTCTCCGCCAGTTTCCCGGCGACCCATCCCATGGCAAACTTCATCAGGAAGGTCAGCCAGCAGGTGGGCAGATACCGGGGGTCAAGCATGTCATAGATCATGGATCCCATTCCCGCCGCAAGTCCGCCGGATACCGATCCGAACAGCAGTCCCGCCAGGATCCCCATCACGTTTCCGAGATGGATCATGGTGTTCGACAGCGGGGTGGGGATATCGATGTGCAGATACGTGAAACAGAAGACAAGCGCCGCCATCAGTGCGGTCAGTACCAGTCTTTTTGTTGTGAACGGATTGTTTTTCATGTCTCCATCTCCTTTCTGACAGAATCAGGTGAATAATTTGCGTTTTCAGTCGATCCGGAAGCCCCAGTCGCCGAGGACACGCCGGATCATATCACGGAAAGCGGATCCTTTGAAATCGATCGCTCCGTAGTAGCGGTGATAGGCGTGCAGTTCCGGCGAAGGGAACTGCGCGGCTGTCAGGTCCTTCAGCGGCTGATAGATCTGCTTCTCGTGGACCGTGTTCCTGAACAGGAACGCCACGGGTACGTCGCCGCTGCAGAGCACCCATACCATGTTGCTCTGATCAGGGATCCATCCCCTCTGTACGAGGACCTCCATCACAGCGCCGCCGGTGAAATCATCCGGAACGCTGATCTGTGTCTCATGGATATTTTGTTCGTCTGCCCGGGAAGTGACTTCGCGGTCAAATGTAAACTGTACCATATCCCTATTTTCCTTATTTATTTTTCTCGGACTTTCAGCAGTTTGCCTGCCTGGCGCATCGCGTCGATGATCTCGTCCACCTTCTCCTCGCAGAGTTCATCGGTCTGCGCTTCCACCATGACACGGAGCACCGGTTCCGTACCGCTCTCACGCAGCACGACGCGGCCTTCCGAGCCGAGGCTCTCCTCCACCGCCTTCTTCGCCTCCTGCACTTCCTCGCAGGCCAGCGTTTCTTTCTTGTCTGTGACTTCCACGTTCTTCAGAAGCTGGGGATAAGTGGTAAGTTCCGATGTGAGGACCGACAGGGGCTGCTTGGTCTCGGTGATGACTTCCATGACCTTGATCGCCGTCAGAAGGCCGTCTCCGGTGTTGGCGTAACGTCCGAAGATGATGTGCCCGGACTGTTCGCCGCCGATCAGGTGACCATACTGGCGCATGTTCTCCGCGACGTACTTGTCGCCTACCGCGGTCTTCTCATAGCCGATGCCGAGACGGTCGAGAGCCTTATACAGGCCAAGGTTGGACATGATCGTCGTGACGACCTTGGAGTTACCCAGCTGGCTGTGCTCCTGCATGTATTTCGCGCAGATATACATAATGGCGTCGCCGTTGACAATATTGCCCTTCTCGTCTACCGCGATACAGCGGTCCGCGTCTCCGTCAAAGGAAAAACCGATATCCAGATGGTTGTTCATCACATACTGCCGCAGGGTCTCCGGATGGGTCGCTCCGCATTCCACGTTGACGTTGAAACCGTCCGGCCGGTTGCCGATGACGTAGGTGTCCGCACCAAGAGCGTCAAAAATGCTCTTGGCCATCTGCCATGTGCTGCCGTTGGCGCAGTCCAGGCCGATGCGGAAGTTCTTGTAGGATCTCGTCGCCAGCGAGATCAGGTAACCGATGTAGCGGTTGCGTCCCGCAGCATAGTCCACGGTCTTTCCGATCTTTTCCCTACGGGCAAAAGGCAGTGTCTCGTTACTGTCCAGAAACGCTTCCAGTTCCTCAATGAAGGATTCCTCCATCTTGTCGCCGTTGTGATTGATCAGTTTGATCCCGTTATCCTGATAAGGGTTGTGACTGGCGGTGATCATGATGCCGCAGTCGAAATCGTCCGCGCGGGCGATATACGATACGCTGGGCGTGGTCGTGACGTGGAGTAGATAGGCGTCCGCGCCGGAGGCCGTGAGGCCTGCGCAAAGCGCGTACTCAAACATGTAGCTCGACCTGCGCGTATCCTTGCCGATCACGACGCGTCCGGACCTTCCCTGAGAGAAGCGGTTGCCGAGATAGCGCCCGATCTTGAAGGCGTGGTCGACGGTAAGGTTGACGTTCGCTTCGCCGCGGAAGCCGTCAGTGCCAAAATATTTACCCATTGGTTCCTCTTTTCTGTTTCCTTCCTGGAATCGGATCTCAGTCGCTGGACACGGTGGTTAGAAAGGCTGACAGCGCCCTGGCCGCCTGATACAGGGGCATCGTCTGCAGGACGACCTTGCCGGGACCGGTGACCACGGTGTTGAACAGGCCTTCGCCGCCAAGGAGCACATTCTTCACGCCCTTGACAGTCTGAACGTCCATGCTGCAGGTGGCGTCCATCATGGCAAGATATCCCGTGTCGATGACCTTGCGCTGACCTGCCGCGAGCGTGTATTCCATTGCGGATCCGTCAATCTCAAGGAACGCCATACCGGTGCCGCTGATCTGCGTCAGGATGAAGCCCTCGCCGCCAAACAGTCCGCTTCCGAACTTCTTCTGGAAGAAGACCTTGGTCTCCACGTTGCCGACACTGGCGAGGAAAGCGCCTTTCTGGACAATGATGGGCTTGTCCGGTGTGATCTGGACAGCCATGATCGATCCGGGGAATCTGGACGCCATCGCCAGTTCGCCTGCGCGCTGCGCCGTGTAACGGTTCTGGAACAGGCTCTCGCTGGTGAACAGCCTGCCCATGACTTTTCCGAATCCGCCGCCCTCCGTGCTCATGACGATCCCGTCGTCCATCCAGGACATCGCACCGCCGTCGCACATCGCGTATTCACCGGCTTCCATGTGCAGGATCAGTACAGGAAGGGATCCGCCCTTGATCTCGTATGTCATTATTCAATCCTCCGTAATGAAAATTTATTCTTTTTTCTTTCAGCGCTCAGCTTCAGTTTCCGCCGGTGCGCTTCAATTTTCTGCTTTTCAGTTCCTCTTTTTCCGTTCTGCCCGTGCGAGCAAGTGACTCGCGCCAGATCGCTTCCATCCGGTCCATGAGCTCCCGGTTCGCCTCCACCAGGTTCTTTCCCTCAGGGACGAAGAAAGGTTCCCCAAAAGTGATGCTCAGATTCCGTTTAAACGGATTGTAATCACCGGTGATCACTGCAGGAACGATAGGCGCACCGGTCTTCCGCGCCATGGCCACCGTCCCGAAATGAAACGGCTGCAGGATCTGGTCTCTGGTACGGTTCCGCGTGCCCTCCGGGAAGATCCCGATCAGTTCCCCGTCGTTCAGCCGGCTGATCGCTTCCCGCATGGCAGCGCCGTCGTGAACGTCCCGGTCCACTTTGATACATCGCATGATCCGGAACAGCCACCGGAAAGGTGTTTCGAAAATCTCCTTCTTGGCAAGAAACCGCACGATCCTCGGTGTGGAGTACAGAACGAGGACGGGATCGACCGCATGCTTGTGATTCGCCGCAAGAATGGCAGCCCCTTTTCCGGGGATCCTGTCTCTGCCGATGACCTTCGGTCTGAAGACGAGCCATGCAGCGGCATCCATCGGCGGCTGGATGATCCTGTAGCCGATGTTAAGTTGTCTCTTTCCGTTCGCGTTCTTCACTTTCTCTTCGCCTGATCTCTTCTTCTCTGAGCGTGCGGAAATCCACCTTCCCGACGATCGTCTTCGGCAGTTCCTTGCGGAATTCCCATTCTCTCGGTACTGCATAGACGGCCAGATTCTTTTTGCACAGTTCCAGAAGTTCTTTCCTGACGGTCTCCTCATCCGCTCCGCTTTCGAGGACCACGAAGGCTTTCCCGACTTCCACCTTATAAGGGTGCGGTACGCCTACCACACAGACCTCGCGGACCGCAGGATGCCGTTCCAGCACTTCCTCGACCCTGGCAGGATAAACATTGTATCCCGACGTGATGATCATGCGCTTGATGCGCTGACGGTAGGTGATGAAACCGTCTTCGTCCATAACGCCGATATCCCCGGAATGCAGCCAGATGTTGCCATCCGCATGGCGGCGCAGGGCGCCGAGAGTTTCTTTCTCGTTGTTGTAATAGCCCAGCATTACGACGGGACTGCAGATGCAGATCTCGCCTTCCGTCCCGTAAGGGACTTCATCGGTGGTACCCAGTGCGCAGATCGTCACATAGGTTCCCGGCCACGGGATCCCGACAGTGCCTTCATGGGAATCCGTCTTGCGGTCAAAACTGACTGCCGCCACCGCCTCCGTCATGCCGAATCCCTGGGTAAAATAGGTTTTCGCACCATGGTCGTGCAGGAATGCGTTGATGTACTGCACACGCTTCTTATTGAACGAATCGCCGCCGGCGATCACGTATTTCAGTCTGCTGAGATCCGCGTCCTGCATTCCCTCGTTACTGGTCATAGCCTCGAACAGGGTCGGGACTCCGACAAGAACGCTGGGTCTGTTCTGCTTGATCAGTTTGTCAAAGTGTTTTGCGTTGAACTGCGGGATCAGCACGACTTTCGCGCCTACCGCAAAGGCGTCGTTGATGCTGACTTCCAACCCGAATCCGTGGAAGATGGGCATGATCCCGAGGATCACATCCTCCTTGCACAAGTCCGGCAATGCGCGCTGCGCCTGCATGGTCGCCGCGTTGAAGTTGCCGTTGGAAAGCACGATCCCTTTGGGAACGCCGGTAGTACCGCCGCTCTGCAGGATCACCGCCGGCGTATCCCTCGGTACGACCTTTTCCGGCAGTTGTCCGCTGTATCGGTCGCCCGCTGCCGTGAACTGCTTCCAGAAAAGGAAGTCTTCTCCTGCTTCCGGCTTCTCCACCTTACGGTCACGCACCAGGGTGTAGCCCATCTTCAGGAAAAACGGCATGGAATCTTTTGCAGAGATGATCAGCGTCTTCTTTACGCCAGTCTTTCCGAGGATGTCTTTGAACCGGGGATAGCAGATGTCCAGTGCCACCAGCATCACGCTCTGATACTGGTTCAGCGCTTCGAGTATCTCGTTCTCCGAGAGCAGCGGGTGAAGCAGGTTTGCCACCGCGCCGATTCGGTTCAGCCCGTAAAAGGCGTACAGCGCTTCCGGTACGTTGGCGGAAAGGATCGTGACCACGTCCCCTTCCTGTACGCCCAGTTCAGCAAACGCTCTGGCGGCATGCTCGATCTTGCGGAAGAATTCTTCGTAGGTCACCTGTACGCCGAAATAATCGATCGCAATGGAATCGAGGTACTGCTCGCCACAGCGGCGGATGAACTGGTAGATCGTCAGATCTTCCACTTCAAACGTCATATCCTCCGGCTCATAGTACTTCGCCCACGGCGCGGAAGGTGTCTTCACCATCCCGATCGGATGGAAATAATCAAATTGAGGAAACGCCATCAGTTCTCTCTCATTTCTGTCAATATCGTACGGATCAATTCCATGAACCGTCCGTTCGCCGCGTCCGAATCGTCCGGATCCGATACACCGGCGGCCAGGTTCTCAGGACCGTACCTTTCCGGAATATCCGGAACCGGCCTGTGATCGTGAAGGGATCAGAGGCACGACTGTTTCAGCCGCCATCTTCACCGTCCCGATCCTGGATGGAAGGACCGCGCCGTCCGGACAATTGACTATCGATTCCGGGAACATTGTGACGCACCTATCCCCCCATATTAGAGTCATTATAGTACATCAGCCACGCAATAGCAAAGAAAACGGTTTTTTCCCGCTTTTCGGTGTTGCGCTACCTCTCCATTTTTTCTTCACCGTACTACAGCAGTTAATACTGGCACTTCATTGCGACAACCGTTGTATTTTGTTTATTTTAGGGATTATTCGGCTATTCCGTCACAGTTAATATGCCATCTAATTTGTTAGCAATCTACTTATTGGAGTGCTAATTATTAACAATTTGTTCATAATTTGACCGCAGGAATTTCATATTTTTACGGCAGAATTGGAACTGTCAAAGGGAGATCGTCCCTGAAAGTAAAAATCACCAGACAACGGAGGTGTTTGAATATGTTTGGACTTACGACAAGAAACAACTGGAACCGCGATCTGTTCTTCGATCCGTTCCGTGAAATGGAAGCGATGGAGCGTGCATTCCGCGGCTCCGCAAAGGAATTCGGCGGATTCCGCACAGACATCACGGATGACGGCGCTTCCTATCGCCTGGAGGCGGATCTGCCTGGCTTCAAAAAAGAAGACATCCATGTGGATGTGGACGGCGGTCTGCTGACCATCAGCGCGGAGCGCGGCAACGAGTCCGAGGAGAAGAAGGACGGCTATTTGCGCAGGGAGCGCAGCTTCGGCAGCTTCCGCAGATCCTTCGACATCAGCGGAATCGACGAGGAAGGCATTCAGGCGAAGTACGCCGACGGCGTCCTGACCCTTGAACTTCCGAAAAAGGAACCCTCAAAACCAGAAGCACGCAGGATCGAGCTCCAGTAATCACTGAAAAGCGGAACTGCCGCAGGCCATCGGTCTGCGGCAGTTTTCTTTCTGTCTGCTTACGGGATCAGCCGCGGTTTGGCGGCCAGTTTCGGGACACCGGTGCGGAAGACGGGTCCCTCGTCGTCCGTCTCATTGGGGTCCAGTACCGCCTGGTTGGCTTCCACCCTCGCCTGCAGGGAGAGATACATCGTCGTGTCGGTCGTATCCCATCCGTAAGCGTCCGAGACGAGGCGCAGAAGTTCCTCGTATCCTCTGAGGATCGCGGTGTCGCAGTTGACGCCGTTGGTGTTCACGAACCATTCGTCCGGCGTTTCGGTGACGGGCCAGTTCAGCCGAAAATCCTTGATGACACGGACCCGGACGAGGATATCCGCATTGATCTCGACGCCGGTCTCGCACACCTCCCCGTCTCCCATCGCTGCGTGGACGTCTCCCATGGCGAGCAGCGCGCCGGGAACGCGCACGGGCAGATATACCGTCGTTCCCTTTGTGATCTTTCTGCTGTCCATATTTCCGCCGCAACTGAAGGAATAGCCGGAAATGACCGGCTTCTCATCCGGAGCCGTTCCGATGACGCCGATCATGGGCACGGCGGGAAACACGACGTCGTTGAACCTGACGTAACCGTCCCTCACTTCCAGGATCTTCGTCCGACTCACGCCCCGTTCGGACAGGACGCCGAATCCCTTCACCGCCGCCATGACGCCACTGCCGGCCACGGCGATATCCAGAATATCCACCGCCAGCACATCTCCCGGCATGGCGCCGTCCACATAGACCGGACCGGTCGCAGGATTGCATGCCTCGAAATCGATGGTCTCCATCGTCTGCTCCTCGGACGTGATCTGGCAGTTGAAACAGTCTCTTGTCAGAAAGCGGAGTGTCTCCCCGTCGGACGCATGCGCAACAGGCACGTTCTCCTTTGAGAACTTATAGATGTAATGATCTTTGATGACCTGCATCCCGCGCTCCTTTCAGACCACAAATCCGCAGATCAGATACAGGACGGCCGTAATCCCCGCAAAAATCAGCGAGTAATTGAGGCAGTTTCGTGCCTGGTAAGCGGAGGGAAGACCTATCGAGGAAGAAGTCAGAGTCGTGAAATCGCAGATGTAACAGAAGTTGTTGCCGAACGCGCCTGCGGAAATCATCGCCGCCGCGCACAGATACGGATTGGCGCCGATCGCTACAGCGAGCGGGATGATGATCGGGAAAGCGATCATCAGAAGGCCCCAGTTGAGACTCATCGCCGCCTCGCTGATGCTGAAGATCACGAACAGGGCGAAGGGCAGCAGTTTCGGATCGGCGAACTGCTGGGCCACTTCCACAAGATACTCGGTATAGCCGATCTCTTCCAGAATCGCGCTCAAGATATAGGTGAACAGGATCAGGATGTAGAGATAGACGAATTCCTTGGTTCCATCGACCAGGCTGTCCTCCACGTCCTCCGTCCGGATAAATCCCCTGAACATGTAATACACGTAGGTCAGCGGCAGGACGATGACGAGCGCGGGCACCAGGTCGAATTCATAATAGATCGTGAAACCGACCAGCACGATGATGGGCAGGAAGAAATCAAGAAGCGTCCCCGGCTTCTGCGTTCCGGCTTCTGCGGTCAATTCCGCCTCGCGGTACTGCGACGGATCCGGATTCTTCAGTCCGCCCAGCTTGGGGAATTTCCCCAAAGCGAAGAGCAATGAGCCGATCAGCGCGACCCAGGCGTAAAAGCTGAAAGGCACAGTTTTGATAAAGGCCATCATGCCATCGGAGTAATCCTCCGCAAATCCGTCGATCATGAAGATCCCCGCCATGAAAGCCGTCCATCCTGTGAATGGGAACAGGACGCGGAGAGGTTCCGCGGTGGTCTGAATGATGAAACCGCCTTCCTCCCGCGGAACGCCCTTTTCATCGTAGATCGGCGCCATGACGTTGCCGAGGACGGTGATGTGCATGTAGTCGTCGAAAAACAGCGGAAACTGCATGAGCCAAGTCACAAAATTCAGCCGCTTCGCGTCCTTCGCGAACTTCCGGATCAGCCCCGAGAACGGAGCGATGGATCCGGACCTGTGCAGAAGCCATACGAATATGTTGAGCATAGCGCAGTTCAGCACCAGCCACGCGTAATCCTCCGACATGAAGACGGCGTACATCAACTCCACCATCCCGTCGAAAAATGCGGCGGGGGTGTAGTACAAGACCGTGCCCATGGCGCACCCGAGGATGATGGTCTCAAGGATTCTGCGGGAAATCACTGCATAGTAGAACAGGAACACAAGAATGAACGTTCCCCACGCCGGATCCGGTTCCTCCGCCGCGGAAGCCAGAAAAGCGCATACCACCAGCAATACCGCCGCAACGCCGTACGTCAGCGTTTTGTGCAGACCGCTTCCACTGTCAAATACCTTTTTGAAAATAGAACTTTTTTTGTTTTCCATTGGTAATACTCCTTTGGAAGCATTGTATGACATGTCTTTTACTTTTTCAATTTAAATCGATAAATTTTACTCTCGCCGCGGAAGGACGCACGGATCTTGCGGTAGCATCCGTGAACAGAAAGAACGCGGAACGGTACCGTTCCGCGTTCTTTCCTGCTGTCCGTCTGTTTATTCGACGCCCAGGACTTTGTAATCCTTCGCCTCGACCGCAGCCTTCAGGGTCTCGTCCGCCACGTCCGCCGTAAGCGTCACGACCGCCGTGCCTTCGGTGTGGCTAACCTTCGCTTCCGCCACGCCTTCCAGCGCTTCCAGCGCCTTCTTAACGGTGGCTTCGCAGTGCATGCACATCATGCCCTCTACTTTCAGGGTCTTCGTCATCATCGTATTCTCCTTTTCTTTGTTATTTCCGAGCACGGTCCCGTCTTCACCCGTTACAACGGGATCCTTCCCCGGTCTGTCATGACTTGCGTCATGGATATTCATGAGATTGAGCCGCAAGGCGTTTGAGACCACGCAGAAACTGGACAGGCTCATCGCCGCGGCGCCCCACATGGGGTTCATGCTCCATCCCAGCACTCCGGTGTACACGCCGGCCGCCAGCGGGATCAGCAAGGTATTGTAGATCAGCGCCCAGAACAGGTTCTCCAGAATGATCCTGTAGGTCCGTCTGCTCAGGCGGACCGCCGCGGAAACGTCGGTCAGGTGGGATTTCATCAGCACCACATCCGCGGCGTCGATGGCCACGTCCGTGCCCGCGCCGATGGCGATGCCTGTCTCTGCCCGCGTCAGCGCAGGGGCATCGTTGATGCCGTCGCCCACCATGGCAACCTTTCCCTTCTCCTGCAGTCTGCGGATCACCGCTTCCTTGCCGTCCGGCAGAACGCCTGCCACCACTTCGCTGACGCCCGCCTGCCTGCCGATGGCGGCAGCGGTGCGTTCGTTATCTCCGGTGAGCATCACCACGTGGATGCCCATCCGTTTCAGTTCCGCGATGGCCTGTGCGGAATCTTCCTTCATGGTGTCGGCTACAGCGATGAGCCCAAGCAGTTCTCCGTTCTTCGCGAAGAACAGCGGCGTCTTTCCCTCTCCCGAAAGCCGTTCATAGTAAGCGGTGAATTCCGCGGAAACAGGGACCTGTCCTTTCATATATCTGTAGCTTCCGCCCATGACGGCAGCGCCGTTCACAGAAGCGCTGAGTCCATTGCCGGGCAGCGCGCGGAAGTCCTCCGCTTCATCCAGCACGGTACCGCGCTCCTGCGCGTAGGACAGCACGGCTTTCGCCAGAGGATGCTCGCTCTTCTGCTCCAGGGAAGCGGCGAAGCGGATCAGTTCCGTCTCCTCCGTTCCTGGAGCGGGGATCACGTCCGTCACCGAAGGCTCTCCGCTGGTAATGGTGCCGGTCTTGTCCAGTGCGACGATCTGTACATTGCCTGCTTCCTGCAGCGCTTCCGCGTTTTTGAAGAGGATGCCGTTCCGCGCGCCGATGCCGTTGCCCACCATGATGGCCACCGGCGTCGCAAGACCCAGAGCACAGGGACAGCTCACCACCAGGACACAGATGCCTCTCGCAAGGGCGTAGCCCACCGGTTTGCCCAGCAGCAGCCAGACTACAGTGGTCACCAGAGCGATCCCGATGACCGCCGGAACAAAATAACCGGAAATGGTATCCGCCAGCTTCGCAACCGGCGCTTTCGTTGCCGCGGCGTCGCTCACCATCTGGATGATCTGCGCGAGGGTGGTATCCTCCCCGACTTTCGTCGCCCTGCAGCGCAGGAATCCGGACTGGTTCAGCGTCGCGCTCGAGACCTCGCTGCCAGCTTCCTTGTCCACGGGGAGACTCTCGCCCGTAAGCGCTGCTTCGTTCACCGCGCTGGTGCCTTCCACCACCACGCCGTCCACCGGGATGTTCTCGCCGGGACGGACGAGGAAGATGTCGCCGATGCGCACGTCGTCGATGGAGACCGTCACCTCAGCGCCGTCTCGCTCCACGTTCGCCGTTTTCGGCGCCAGTTTCATAAGACTCTTCAAGGCGTTGGTCGTTTTGCCCTTGGAATAGGCTTCCAGCATCTTCCCCACCGTGATCAGCGTGAGGATCATGGCCGAGGACTCGAAATAGAACTCGTCCATATACCGCATCGCCGCTTCGGTGCCACCGTCCACCTGCGCGCGGGTCATCGCGAACAGCATCACCGTGCTGTACACGAATCCCGCCGTGGAGCCGATGGCGATCAGCGTATCCATGTTGGGCGCGCCGTGCATCAGGCTGGTGAATCCGCTGGTGAAGAATTTTTTATTGATCAGCATCACCACGGCCGCCAGCAGCAGCTGGACCAGTCCCATGGCGACGTGATTGTCATTGAAAAATGCAGGCAGCGGGAACCCCCACATCATGTGGCCCATGGAGAAATACATCAGCACCAGCAGAAAACCCAGAGATGTCAGGAGCCTGCGCCGCAGCACAGGTGTTTCCCTGTCCTTCAGCGCGTCTTCCTCCGCCGCGATCTTCGCCGTGAGGGAAGCGCTTTTCTGCTGTGTCTGTTCCTTCGGAGACGCGCCGTATCCGGCGTTTTCCACCGCTTTTACCACTTCTTCAGGGGAAGCTGTTCCCTCAACGCCCATGCTGTTCGTCAGAAGGCTGACAGAACAGGACGTGACGCCCGGCACCGCGCTGACTGCTTTTTCCACGCGTGCCTGACATGCAGCACAGCTCATTCCCGTAACCAGATACTGTTCCATAATCTTTCCTATCTCATCGTTTTCTGAAGGACGCGCAGCAGCTCGTCGATGGCTTCGTCTTTTCCTTTGCGGATGTCCTCCGCCACGCAGCCGCGGATGTGGCTTCCGAGGATCTCTTTGCTGAAACTGTTCAGCGCAGCCTGAGCCGCGGAGACCTGTGTCAGGATTTCAGGGCAGTACACGCCCCGCTCCACCATTCCCCGGATGCCGCGGATCTGTCCCTCGATGCGGTTGAGCCTGCGGATCAGGTCCCTGACCTCTTCCTCCGTCCGCGCTTTTCCCTCGTGCAGATAGTTCTCTTCGCAGCAGCACACTTCCTTTTTGGGTTCGCTCATCGCCGTCCCTCTCTTTCGTTCATTACACGGTCATTATATACCCCCATGGGGTATATGTCAACGGCTGTTTCCCACTCTTTCAATTCAGGAAAAAACGCGATTCTTCCGCGGCGCGTAAAAAACAGCCCCAGAATGAGGGACCTCATTTCCGGGGCTGCATCGTCTGCTTCAGATCACGTGATAGAGATTGTTGTACTTGCAGAGGATCTCCACCAGCAGCGCGCGGCTGCACTCGTCACTCGGGCCGAAGTGCGTCTCGTCCAGGGAGGAGATGATGCCCTTGCTGACAGCCCAGTTCACCGCCTTGCTGGTCTTGGAGCCGCTGATGTCCTCGTACGGGCTATCGGCGCTCGCTTTCGGGCTGCCCGCCAGCTTGTACAGGATCATGATGATGTTGATCCGGCTCAGGTTGTCATCCGGGGAGAAGGTCGTCGCGCTGGTGCCGGTGACGAGTTTCTTCTTGACCGCCCATTTCACGGCGCTGACCGAGGTGGTGCCGGACACGTCGGTGAAAGGATTAGAGCCGGAGACCGTCGGCTTGCCGTGCATCTTCCACAGGATCATGACGAAGTTCATGCGGGTGCAGGGATCGTCCGGATTGAAGTGACCGCTGCCGTCGCCCTTGACCACGCTGTTGTTGTAGGCCCAGGCGATATACTGCGCCTGTTCCTCGTCCATGGATACGTCGGTGAAGGGGTTGAAACGCGTTTTGACCGGTGAACTGTACTCGCTCCAGGTCCCGTTCACGTAAGCGCGAACACGATACCTGTACGTCTCGCCCATTTGAGCCGACGCGTCCGTGAACCCGGCGGATTTCACCGTTTTCAGTGAGGACCAGGTGCCGCTGCCAGTCTTCCGCTGGATCTGATATTTCTCCGCGCCGTCCACCGCGTTCCACTCCAGTCTGACGCCTGAGGCGGACATGCCGCCGATGCGGAGCTCCGGAGCCGGTATATACGCCTTCCAGGTCAGTGTGCCGCCGTAGTTCTTCCGGAGGCTTTTGGGCCAGTGCGCGTTCTGCGGATAATGCGCTGTCGCGACGACCAGTTTGAAACTGTTTCCGGAGATGCTTGGCGCGTCTCCGCAGAACCAGATGTCGGTCAGGCCGGTACAGTTATGAAAGGCTCCTCCGGAAATGGATGTCACGCTTGCCGGAATCGTAAGTTCCGTCAGGCTCTCACAGCTGCTGAAAGCCAGCGTGCCGATGCTGTTCACGCCGTCGGGAATGGTCACGCTCGCGAGCTTGGAACAATTGATGAAGGTATAGGGGCAGATCTCCGTCAATCCGGCGGGAAGCGTCACGCTGCTCAGGTTCCGGCACGCATAGAAAGCCTCATCCTCAATAACCGTGATGCTGTCCGGCAGCACGATGCTTTTGAGATTCTGACAGCAGGAAAAGGACTCATAGCCGAGATATTCCACTCCGTATCCGAGGACCGCTTTCTTCAGTCCGGTACATCCGAAGAAAGCACCTTCGCCGATCGCCGCGACATTGCCGGGGACCGTCAGACTGCTCAATCCCATGCACCCACGGAAAGCGCTGTCCCCGATGGCCGTCACGCTTTCCGGAAACGCAACGCTCACGAGATCGCTGCCGTTGACGAAAGCCGCCTCGCCGATGGCCGTCACATCTGTAGGGATCACAAGATCGGTGATCAGATCGCCGTTCAGATAGAGATGCTTCGCGCAGTACAGCGGATTGCATGTGAAATCGTCGTAATCCCCTGCGTCGGTGTAGAATGTAATGCCGCACCAGGCCGACAGATCGGTGATGTGAACGGCTTCGAGAGCCGAGCAGCCGCTGAAAGCGCTTCGGTAGATAATGGTCAGGCTTTCCGGGATCGACACACTTTTCAGACTGATGCAGTCCCGGAAGGTTTCAATGCCGACCCACGTCACGCCGTCGCCCATGTCTATCTGCTTCAGTTTGCTGCAGTTCCGGAAAGCACCTGAGCCGATGCTCGACACGCTGTCCGGGAGGACGACGCTTTCCAGCGTGCTGTTCCCGGTGAATACATAACTGTCGACGGCAGTCACGCCGTCCGGTATGACAAGATCCGTGTCGGATCCGACATAATCGTAAAGGACATCGGTAATGATCACAAAACCGTTTTCATCCGCGAGCGCGTCACAGTTGTAAAAAGCCTGCGTGCCGACAGATGTGACCCCTGCCGGGACAGTGATCTGCGACAGACTGACGCAGTTGCAGAAGGCATGATCTCCGATGCTGACAACGCCGTCCATGCCGGACACCGTCGTCAGACTGACACAGTTGAAAAAAGCCTGCCTGCCGATCTGCGTCACGCCGCTGCCGATGTGAACCTGCTCTAACCCGCTGCAGTCGGTAAAAGCGGCCATGCCGATGCTGCCTGCGCTGTCCGGGATCGAGATCTCCGTCAGTGACGTGCAGCGCCGGAAGAGATTGTCGCCGATCTCCGTCACGCCCTCAGGGATCAGGAGCGTTTTCAGGCTGCTGCAGTCAGAGAAGACACTCTCTCCAAGCGTCGTCAGCGTATCGGGAAGAACGACGGCCTCCAGAGACGTGCATTTGTAGAAAACTGCCCTGCGGATGACGGTCACGCTGTCGGGGATCGACACGCCGGTCAGATTCTTACACGCTGCAAATGCGCACTGTCCGATGACTGTCACGCCCGGTCCGATCACGACCGACGTGATGCTGTCACGGAGGTCATACCATGGCGTATCATACCCCTCGGTGAAGATGGAGTAATAGTAGTCGTCCATCTCGCCGGTACCGGAGATCGTCAGAACGCCCGCGTCATCCAGCGTCCATGTCAGGGCAGGTCCGCATGTTCCGCCGACGGGTTCGCGGTCCGCTGCAGCTGTCTCTTCCGTTTCCGGTCCGGCGATCCCGGCGTCTTCCGCCAGGACAGCGACTGGTGAACAGGAGAGCAGCATGCAGAGGAGGAGCAGAATACATATTGTTTTTCTCATGGCTGGGAACCTCATCTGATGTCTATGGATATCTTATTGCCATTATCTTACCATCATCTTACCATCGAATATATATATGGAACAGCGGAAGGCTGTCCGTGAATGATAATCCGCAGCAATTCTCAAGCAGAACTTCCTGAATTAAGATATTCTTAATGTGTTGGCCCGTTTTTTCTTAATGCGGGCGTCGGCTATGATTTTCCCGAGGAGGAGAACGACATGTACAACATCCTGATCTGCGACGACGAACTGGATATCGCACGGGCGCTGAGGATCTACCTGACGGACCCGAACTATGCCTTCTTTGAAGCGCATAACGGCAAAGAAGCGCTGGAGATTGTGAAACAGGAAGAGATCCATCTTGTCCTCATGGACATTATGATGCCGGTCATGGACGGCATCACCGCCATGACGGAGCTTCGCTCTTTCAGCAACGTCCCCGTCATCTTTCTCACGGCCAAGAGCGAAGAGGCGGACATGCTGCTGGGGCTCAACCTCGGAGCGGACGATTACATCACGAAACCGTTCAACCCCATGGAAGTCACCGCGAGGGTCCGTTCCCATCTGAGACGCTATATGATGCTGGGCTCCGGCAAGATCCGTCAGGACGTGCTTCGTATCGGCAGCATAGAACTGGACGATTCCGCGAAATCTGTGACGGTGGACGGCGATCCCGTCAGCCTCACACCCACGGAATTCGAGATCCTGCGCCTGCTGATGCAGAACCCGGGTAAAGTCTTCTCCCCGAAATCCATCTACCAGACGATCTGGAAGGAAACGCCGACCGGCTGCGAGAATACCATCGCGGTGCACATCCGTCATCTCCGGGAAAAACTGGAGATCGATCCCGCTGATCCTCGGTATCTCAAAGTGGTATGGGGACAGGGCTACAAGATTGGCACCTGACCGTCAGGCGTTTCCCCGGGAAGGGAAAATGCCATGCAAACACTACAAATCATCAACACCATCATCTCCATCCTTTTTTTCATGTGCTGCGCGTATCAGTTCGCGTACATTCCCATCGCTCTGATTGCGAAAGCCCGCAGGCGTCCCGTGATCAGACGGGCGGAGAAACCGTCCCGGTCCTATGCGGTGCTGATCGCTGCGCGCAACGAGGAGGAGGTCCTGCCGGACCTGCTGCGCAGCATCCGGGAGCAGGATTATCCCAAGGAAAAGATCACCGTTTTCGTAATCGCGGACAACTGCACGGACGGCACCGCCGAGGCGGCGCGCAGTCTGGACGCCGTCGTCTACGAACGGCAAAACAAACTGCTCGTCGGAAAGGGATACGCCTTGGCGGAACTGCTGCGCTGCATCCGCGCTGATTTCCCCGCCGGATTCGACGGCTACTTCGTCTTCGACGCGGACAACATCCTTGCGCCGAACTACTTTACGGAAATGGACCGCAAGTTCGTCGAAGGATGCGACATCGTGACGAGCTACCGCAACAGCAAGAACTTCGAAAAAAACTGGATCAGTTCGGGTTATGCAGTCTGGTTTCTCCGTTCCTGCCGCTTCATGGACAGCGCGAGGGAAGCGATTGGGAGCAGTTCCCATGTGACCGGTACCGGTTTCATGTTCAGCAGAGCAGTCAGGGAGTCCATGAAAGACTGGCCTTATCATCTGCTCACCGAAGACTTCGAATTCACGGTGGATCAGATCCTGCGCGGCAGACGGATCGCCTATTGCGATTCCGCGGAGTTCTACGATGAGCAGCCCTCTGACTTGGTCTCATCCTGGCACCAGCGCATACGCTGGACCAGAGGATATCTACAAGTCCTTCCGGCATATGGGAAAGAACTGTTCCGCGAGGCCATGCAAGGCAGTTTTGCCTGCTTTGATATCCTGATGTCTGTCGTTCCCGCTGTTGTCCTTTCTCTGATGTCCACCCTGTGCAGGCTTGCCATGATCCTGCTCGTCTGGCACAGCAGTGGATCCGCCGCAGGTGCGCTCGGCAGTCTGGTACAGCTTCTGGCGGGCAGCTATCTCGGTCTTTTCGCCATCGGCTCCCTTACTGTGATCTCCGAATGGAAACGCATCCGGGCAACGGCTGCCGAGAAGGTCCGTTCCATGTTCACCTTCCCTCTCTATATGGCCACATATATTCCGGTCACAGTCTCCGCTCTGTTCTCCAAAGCGGAATGGCGTCCCATTCCTCACACAGTGACCGCCGCGCAGATGCGGTCCGGGCAGAAACAGACAGTCTACAAAAAAGCAGCCAACCTTTAGGAGGTCATCACTATTATGGAAAACAAGAAAAAATGGTTCGCGTCCGCCGCAGCCCTTCTCCTGTTCGTTTCCACTTCCCTCATTCTGCTGGTCAACCGCGTCCGCAGACCGGTCCGCAGCGGAAAGGAGGAACAGGAACAATGAAAGGCTTCCTGCGCACCGCACCGGGTAAATGCCTGATCTTCCTGATGCTGATCGTCAGCTGCGTCGCCGCCGGCGTAGGCATCGTCGGCACTCTGCTCTTCACCACATCCGACATGTCCATCTTCTACACCAGCGAGGATACGTTCATGGAGCAGACGCTGGAGGACATGGTCCGTTCCTCGGAGGACGATATCGTCTGGCATTATTTCGACGGGAACGATTCGTCCTATCTGAACCGCTTCTACGGCGAGACCCGCACCAACCTGCTGATCCGTCTGGAACTGGTGACGCCGCAGGGCGTCGAACTGCTCTACGCCAATACCGGTTCCTTCGAGCCGCTCTGTGTGTCCTATTTCACCTCGGATTGGCAAGACGACAACGGTTTCGTGGACCGCAGGGTCTACGATTCCCCGCCTCCGTTCCGGTATGAGAACGCGGCAGACGATACGGACCCGAACGCTGTTCCGTCATACTATAAGCTTTCCCTTGCCCTGAAAGAGGGCTTGCCCGTGAGCGACCGCTTTCAGGCTGCCGACCGTCTGATCCGCGCCGCCTACAAGCTGAAGAACTGGGCAGTGCCGCTCGCCGCCGGTTGCGGTCTCCTCTCGGTCTTCCTGTTCGTCATACTCATGACCGTCGCAGGTCATCGTCCCGGAACCGAAGAGATCCGTTCCGGTCTGATCGAGAAGGTTCCCTACGACATATATACCATCGTGATCGGCGGCCTCGTCTGTCTCATTCTCTTCGCCGCGATCGATTTCATGGAAAGCGAGTGGAGGCCTCTCTCTCCCTACGGAAGCGATCTGTTCCCCGTCCTGGCGATGTTCGTCGCGGCCGTGGGTGCGCTATGTCTCTTCCTGTTCTGGGCAATGAGCACTGCGGTACGGGTCAAGGACCGGTCTCTGGTGAAAAACACCGTGTTCTGGCTCTTTATCAGTTTCCTCCTGCTGCTCCTGAGGGGGTTCTTCTCATTCCTCGGAATGATCCCAGTGCTCTGGAAATCGCTGGCACTCTACGCCGCGTTCTCTGTAGCCGTGCTGGCCGGGCTCTTCAACGGTGACGAAGGTTTCATCTTCTTTCTCTGGGTTGTCGCCTCCGCCGTGCTGATGTACTGTCTGTACATGATGCAGAAGCTGCACAAAGGCGCGAAGGCCGTATCGGAAGGGCACTATGAACAAAAGATTGATCCGTCCCTGATGGTCCCCGGATTCCGCAGGCACGCGGAATACATCAACACCATCAGCTCCGGCCTGAACCGCGCCGTTGAGGAGCGGATGAAGAGCGAGCGGATGAAAACGGAACTCATCACCAATGTTTCCCACGACATCAAGACACCGCTCACCTCCATCATCAACTACTCGGATCTCATCTGCCGGGAAGAGACGGAAAACGAGGCCATCAAAGAATACGCAGACGTGCTGCACCGTCAGTCCGAGCGTCTGAAGCGTCTCATCGAAGACCTGATCGAGGCCTCCAAGGCTTCCACAGGCAACATCGAAATGGAGATGGCCAGGTGCGACCTCAACGTCATCGTATCCCAGATCTCCGGCGAATACGAGGAGCGTCTCGCCAACGCAAACCTTTCCCTGATCACCAAACTGCCCGAAATCCCCACTTATATCCTGGCAGACGGCCGCAGGCTCTGGCGCGTGTTCGACAATCTCATGAACAACATCGTGAAATACGCCATGCCCGGCACCCGCGTCTACATCTCCATGGCACAGCAGAACGGCGAAGCAGTCATGGTATTCAAAAACACCTCCAGAGATCCTCTGGATCTGACGCCGGAGGAGCTGACAGAGCGCTTCGTGCGCGGAGACGCATCCAGAAATACCGAAGGAAACGGACTTGGCCTTTCCATCGCTAAAAGCCTCGTGGAACTGCAGAACGGCCAGCTGAACCTGTACGCGGACGGCGACCTGTTCAAGGTCATTCTCCGGTTCCCTCTCTGTGCGTAAACACAATCACAAGTAACGGGCGGTCTTTTCATCCCGAAAGACCGCCCGTTCTTATTTTTCACAATTCTATTTCGCTTTGCTGATGACTTCCCTGAGGATCTCGAAAGACCGGTCGAAAGAACCCAGATCCAGCCGCTCGTCGGGCGTATGCTCGCCCTCCGCAACGGGGCCGTAAGTGATGATGTCCAGCTCCGGACACAGCCCCTTGAAAACGCCGCATTCCAGACCGCCATGGGTCGCCTCCTCGCCCATCTCGATCCCCCGCTCCGCAAGCGCTTCCCTCAGAAAACCGCGCATATCGGATTTCGAGGAGAAACCCCATCCGGGGATCCGGTCCCTGACCTCAGTCTCCCAGCCGAAGCGGTCGCCCAGGACCTTCATCCGGCGCGCCATGTCGTCGGTGTGGCTCTCCAGCGCCGCGCGGGCCAGATCCTCCATGACGACCTTTTTGTCCTTCGTGACGAAGACGCCGGGGTTGTGGGACGCGACGGTGAGCCCTTCGATCGCCATGGAACGGTGCTGCAGACTGAGAGGCATCAGGAACAGGGAGTCCAGGAACCTGCCGCTGCAGTCCGCGGTCATGCGCTCGGACGCCTCCGTTTCCGTCAATTCCAGACGGATCCCGGGATCGCTGAATTCCAGTTCCCGTTTCAGATCCTGTTCCGTTTTCCGAACGGCCTCCGCCAGTTTCTCAAATGGCGTCGCGGAAGCGAACACCGCGTCCGCCTCCCTGGGGATCGCGTTGTATTTCATGCCGCCGTTGAAGGACACCATCCGGACGTCGCAGCCCGCTTCGCGCAGTTCCACCGCTGCGCGCACCGCGATCAGGTTGGCGTTGCCCAGTTCCATGTGAATCATAGCGCCGGAATGTCCGCCCTTCAGCCCGCGAACGGAAAGCGTGTACGCCGGCAGATCATTCTTCTCCGTCTCGAAGGGGAAGGTCATGATGACCGTCGCGCCGCCCGCGGAGCTGACGTAGGTGGAGGTCTCTCCGCCTGCGTCCAGGTTGATGTACCTTGTGCCGTGGACGTCCTCCGGTCTCAGATGGGAAGCGCCGAGGAGTCCGATCTCCTCCATGGTGGTGAACACACAGGACAGTGCCGGATGCTCCAGCGTGTCGTCGTCCAGGACCGCCAGCATGTAAGCGACCCCAAAACCGTCGTCGGCGCCCAGCGTCGTGCCGCGCGCCATGAGCCAGCCGTCCTCCGTGTACAGATCCAGCGGATCCTTCTCAAAATCGTGGTCGACGCCCTTGTTCTTCTCGTTGACCATATCCGTGTGCGCCTGCAGCACCAGCGTCGGAGCGTTCTCATATCCCGGCGTCGCGGGTTTGTCCACGATCACGTTCCAGACCTCGTCCTGCTTCCACGCCAGTCCGCGCTCTTGAGCGAACGCGACGATGTAGTCGCTGACCGCCTTCTCATTTCGGGATCCGCGCGGGATCCGGGAGATCTCGTTGAAATAAAAGCAATGTTTCTTGTTCAGATCGAATTCCATACCGTTGTTATTCCTTCCTGTCTGTTTCCCTTGGTACGGGGAGCCGGTCGCTGATAAGGATCCCGACGAGGAACGGGATCAGATCCGCCACGGCGGCAACAAGGCCGCGCACCGCCTTCAGGGCGAGGGGCAGATCGAAGAGTACCGATTCCACGACCGTCTTGATCCCGGCGATCCCCACGAGCACCGCGAACGCCGCGGTCAGGCAGCGCAGCAGCCTGCTATTCTGCTTCGGCAGCAGCCATCCGCAGAACAGGCCGATGAACAGTTGTCCCAGCGCCCATCCCAGAGGAAACGTTCCGCTGTAGAGAAGGTTGGAGATAATGCATCCCAGCACGCCGACCACTGTCGCCTGCCACCCGAACAGACACAGGAATACGCCAAACACCAGATATCCGAAATCCGTCCGAATCTGATTGATCAGCGGGATCTTCACCGTATAGGATAGTACCACGTACAGCGCCACGCCCATTCCGAGCAGCGACATTTTCTTCGTCCGCATCCCCTGTTCCCCTTCTCTTCTGTTTTTCCGATTACTTTCATTCTAACAGTTTTTCCGGTTCATTTATCCGTCGGCGAGTGATTTTTCGTAAAAAAGAAAACAAGTCCTGTTTTGGACCTGCTTCCTTCTTCCGCCATGACGGCTGTTTTTTCTTCCCGAATAATATGAGACCCAGAGGAACGGCCTCATTCGGAACAAAACAGCATGCCGTGTCCGCTTATTGCTTCTGCACTAAAAATGGATTTCTGCGCTCTCGGACTGAGCACCGCGCAAGGGTCGTTGAAAATTATTTTCCCGCATTCAGTTTTTCATTCAGTCGCCTGACTCCGGGGCGCACCGCACCGAAATACACGATCAGCCATACCATGACAAAGATCGCGATGAAAATGACCGTGAAGGTGATCAGTCCCTCGCTGGGAACCCAGCCGTTAAGGCGGTAAACAAGCAGATAGTCAAAATACAGGACCGCCATCTGAATGAGTGTGGCGATTGCCAGCGGCAACTGCTCCACCTGATAAACGACACTGATCCCTGCGGCGATGAACACCATGACCGTCGAGGAAAGAATGGCCAATACCACCTGCGAAACCGTAAGCGTCGTCACAACCCCCACCTTCTCAAGGACCATATAGATGACGGCGAGAATCACCGGACCGCCCCAGGCGGCTACCATGCCGCGCTTCATAAATTCTTTAGCATACATCATAATCCGTACCTCCGTTTCAGATCCGCAAAACATCTGCGTGATACATAATCTTTAAATCCACTCTTGAATTCGACATCGACCGCACCGGAAATCGCAGTCGTGAAACGTTTGATCTGTTTCCGGTTCGCGATGGAAGACTTGTTGATCCGGATGAATTCCGGCGGCAGCGAAGCCTCGATCTCATGAAGTCGTTTTTTCAGCATATACCGCTTTCCGTCGTCTGCGACCGCGTAAACCTTGCCGTCGATTGCCGTGATGCACTCCACATCCGTCAGGTCCAGCAGACGGATCTCATCCTCCTGATAAGCCGCCAGCGCGTCCGCGCGTTCATCCCGAAACACGATCGTTTCGATCTCATCGATCAAATCGGTCCGCTGATGTACCGTCGCTACGATCTCTTCCTCTTTGGTTTTGTCGATAATAACCCGGAATTTCAATGGTTTTCACTCCTGTTACAGTATTCTTGTCCAAACTTGTCTGCTGTGATTATCAGTATACCGATTTCCTCGGAACTGTGTTGCACTTTGCCTTCATCGGTAGTTTTGGGAATATGAACGGCATGAAAAAGTATTCCGGCGTGCATTTTACGCTTCCTGAGCGACACCTTTTTCCGTTTCCCCGCGATTGCAGCTAAGTTTATTCCCTTTTTCTTTACTTCTTTCTCCGGCAGCAGCCTTCCCATGCAAAAAACCGGCACCCTCCGGTACCGGTCAGCAATACAGTTGTCGTCAGTCACGGTGGAACCGCTTTTTCAGTTCCAGCAGCAGATCCACCCGGAATGCGATAACACCGAGAATAATCAGTGCGGAGGACAGCCCGCCCAGCACCATCATCGGCCAGTTCAGCTGGATCCAGCCCAGCAGCGCGGCCACGGAGAAAGCCAGGGAAAACAGGAATAACCAGATCATAGGCATGGCGTTCTGCCGCTGACGGTTGAAATCCGCCAGATACGTCACCGAAGTAATCAGCAATCCGGAGAACCCCAGGATCGGGATAACAAAATGAGCCCATCCTGGCGCCAGGAAATGATCGATCAGCGCCAGGAGCACCGCAGTACGCCACAAGACCTTTACGGTCTGGGAGATCATGTTCCGCTCCACCATATCCGGGGACAGAACGATGCTCCAGAAGGAATACACCGCCCAGACAACTACCGCGGACCACCATTTCCCGCCCACATAATAGTTCACGATGGGACAGGCGATACATGCGGCCAGCGAAAGCCACTCCATGATCTTTCCGACGGTTTCCAGCAATTTGACACGTTCCGTGCGGACGGGATAGATCAGTCTGTTATCCATGCAGTTCACTCCCTTCGACCTCCAGCGGGATCCCCGCTTCCGTGATCAGACGGAACAAGCGCTCCTCAAAGGAAGGATCCGCGGTGTGTTTGGACACCGACAGCACCGTCTTTCCGCCGAAAGAGACCATGGCACAACTGGCGCGCTGCACGGCACCGCC
>JAEEGL010754762.1_pt1 | contig 48301 bp, 37 predicted proteins | sample 9134231 | NCBI WGS metagenome assembly JAEEGL01 (sample SAMN16246548, study PRJNA631951) | gut metagenome | biome: gut microbiome; feature: rumen; material: fiber-attached | host: Bos | place: Iran: Karaj | collected 2018-10 | reverse complement strand
GGATTCCAGAAATCCCGTAAAGAGATATACCGGAACCTCTTTGATATTAAACTGGTCCATTTTACAGTTCGAACAGTTCCTCTACTGCAGCTTCCTTCAGTTCGGCGCCGATAACGCAGAGCATGCCTGTAATGGCTGCGGGGCCCTTTCTTACTTCTACCTCTCCGGGTGTGAAGTCGAAATGGATCCAGCTGCCGTCCGGGCTCTCTACGATGCCCTTGGCGCGCAGAACCATGCCGAATCTTTCGCTGTCATCCAGTGCAGCAAGCTTCTCTCTGATGGATTCTTCGCTGTAACGCTTGGCAGTATTCTTGCCCCAGCTGGTGAACACTTCATCAGCATCGTGCTCGCCATGGTGGTGATGATGGTGATGGTGGTGATGATGATGTTCGTGATCATGATCGTGCTCTTCGTGCTCATGCTCATGATCGTGATGGTGTTCATGCTCCTCATGGTCATGATCTTCGTGCTCGTGGTCGTGATGATGCTCATGATCAGGCTCTTCGTGCTCGTGGTCGTGATCGTGATGATGCTCGTGCTCGTGGGCTTCTTCCTCAGCCTCTTCCTCTTCCAGTTCCTTTACGTGCTGCTCGATCAGCGCCTTAAGGCTCTCGAAAAGTTCATCTCTTCCATCAACAGCTTCAAGGATCTGAATGCCGGTGAGCTTGTCCCAGGGAGCGGTCAGGATAACGGCTTTCTTGTTGTGCTCTCTCAGAAGATCAACAGCCTGCTGTACCTTTTCCTCGGGCAGCATGCCTGTGCGGGAAAGGATGATGCAGTGAGCGGATTCGATCTGGTCGTTGAAGAATTCGCCGAAATTCTTCATGTACATCTTGCACTTGCCTGCGTCAACAACGGTGGTGAGACCGCCAAGCTCCAGCTCGTCGGAACCGGTAGCCATGACTGCAGCTGCAACCTCGGAAAGCTTGCCTACGCCGGAGGGCTCGATGACGATGCGGTCAGGAGCGTAATCTCTTACCACCATCTTCAGAGCTTCCTTGAAGTCGCCTGTCAGGGAGCAGCAGATGCAGCCGCTGTTCATCTCGTGGATCTGAACGCCTGCGTCAGCCAGGAATCCGGTATCGATGCCGATCTCACCGAACTCGTTCTCGATGATGACGATCTTCTGGTCCTTGTATGCCTCAGCAACAAGCTTTTTGATAAGTGTGGTCTTTCCGGCTCCGAGGAAGCCGGAGTAAATATCAATTTTGGTCATGATACTTCCTTTCTTTATGTGTAAACTTTTTGTTATCGGTTTTGGTCTGCGCTGCGCCCTCTCAGCATTTAGGCACAACGCAAAACAACGCTTTAAAAGCGCTTGCGAGAGTATTATATCACACTTGTCAAGCCCCCGCGTGATTTTATGGTGATGTTTTTACTCTTTTAAACCATGAGATCTGCAGGCATGAAGATATCCGTTCCCGCCATACAGTTCGCAGTCAGTATCTGTATATATTTATTTGAATAAAAAATGAGTTTTCAGCCATTTTGAAACTATTTTTCTGCAGTCAAAAACCCGGCCGTATGGCCGGGTTTTCTTTAATTCAGTTTGAGCCGGAAGCCTCTTTATGCCTTCTTGCCGAACATGTCTGTAAGCATGGCTTCTGCAAGAGCGGGTCTGTCCTTGATCTCCAGGTAGAAGTACTTGCCCTTGTCGTCCGGGGTCAGGAAGGTCTGGCCCGGCTTGTCAGTGGTGTTGACAGACGGTGTGCAGCGCACGAATTCATAGAGATCCGGGTGCAGCACTGCAGCCACGGCATTGGCATCGTACATGGCCACATAGCCCTCGCCTGCAGCCTCGTCCTTGTAGCCCTCAAATGCAGCTCTGAGGAGTCCGCCGAAGGGAGTGCCCTCGCTTCTTTCAAGTATGTCACCATAAGAGAGCTTAGCGTCTCTTCCAAGATGCATAGGAGCGAAGATGATCTCAATACCGGACTTGATAACTGCATCCAGAGCCTCGGGATCGCAGTAAGCATTGAACTCTGCATAGTCTGTGATGTTTCCGCTGCCATCCTTGGAGGTGATCATGGCATAGAGACGTTCGATGTGTTCAACTGCATCCGGATGTGCCTGCAGGAGCATGGCTATATTAGTCAGCGGGCCGAAGGTGACCAGGCAGATCTTCTCCTCGGAAGCGCATAGCGTCTCATAGATCGCCGTTACAGCATCTCTGTCATCCAGCTTGTAGTCTCTTCCCGGAAGCATATAGTTTCCTATGCCGCCCTGCCCGTGAATGCCGGAAGCATCTATGGTCTTTCTGCCCAGCAGGCTGGTGTTGCCCTTGGCGACAGGGATGTCTCCTCCGAATTCCTTGGTCAGGAACAGGGAATTTGCCGTAGTCAGGTCCAGATTTACATTGCCTGCCACAGAGCAGACCAGACGCACATCCAGTCTGGGATCCGCAAAGGCCATCTTCATAGCCAGAGTGTCATCCACGCCGGGATCGGTATCGAGTATAACGGGAATCTGCCTGATCTTCTTGTCTTTGAGCAGATGCAGCACCAGTCTGCCCTCCCCTTTGGCGTCCTGAAGCCTGCCCTCGCTGAGGACCTCTTCGATGATCTGTACACAGGAGGTCGATACCACGCGGTCGGGATGATTCTGCTTGAGTTCTTCCTGAGTTACGTCAAAGGATTCGCTCATATTTTTGTAGTGGAAGTGCTGAAGACCTACACTGAATACGCGGTCATCTTCTATAGGTTCGCCATTGAACTCAAAGCGAAGGAAGGAATGGGTTTCCTGATCGTACTCCGCATAAAGGCCACTGGAGAGCTGGTAGAACTCGGTATGCTCTCCTGCGAAGGCGCCGTCTCTGCACATGTGGAGAAGCATGTGTCTCAGCTGCGCGCCGGTGGCGTAAACCAGATGAACGGGGTCGTCATAGGGGAAGCACTCGCGAAGATCGCCCAGAGTTACCACGGGACCCAGCTGCTCGTTTCTGATGCTGCCTGAACCCAGCAGGAAGATGTCGGCTCCGATGGCATCGCGAAGGATATCGCTGAAAAGATCACCAAGCTCGGTCTCGCGGAAACGGTCCGGATGGGTAAGCTGACGGACAAACTTGGTAAGTATGCGTCCATACTTATCATCAGTGCGGCTCTTGAAATTGTGAATGAGCTCTTCTATGGCGGTGTCTCTCGGACAGGTCTTGTCGTTGATCGGAACCGGTGTCCATTTATAGCTGTCTATGCAGTTGTTGTCAGTGTCGATCAGTATATCGAAACGGCCGATCTGGTCGGTGCCGGTACCCGCCTGAACGATGGGGATCCCGTTAACAACAGCAGGTTCGGTCAGGAAGGTGTGGGAATGTCCGCCGATTATGACGTCCACGCCCCATGCGGGATCCAGCATGGCCGCCAGAGCCTTATCCTCCTCGAACCCGATGTGTGTCAGAAGCACGGTAAAATCAATATCCACAGCGTTGTAGGTATTGCAGATCCTTCCGATCTCTTCGGCTGCATCTTCCAGCTTTACGAAGCTGCCGATCAGGCCGTCGGACTTGCACTGAGCAAGCGCTACATCTGTGATGATGCCGATGAACAGTATCTTCATGCCATCGATCTCAAGGATGTAGTGAGACTTGAAGAGTCTTGCGCCGTTAGTGGTGATGTGCAGATTTGCATTGATTATGGGGAACTCCGCGCATTTTTCAAGGAAGAGCAGATGCGCAACGCCGTAATCTACTTCGTGGTTTCCGACGGTCACGACGTCAGGACCAAGCATGTTCATGATCTGAATCGTGGATATGCCCTGAAATTCAGAGTCTATGATGGATCCTCTGAACATGTCGCCGGCGATGGCGTAGACAACGTTTTCATCCTCCCGCCTCGATCTGCTTACATAACCGGACAGCAGTGAGATGCCGCCCACCAGGTTTTCATCCACGTTTTCTGCCAGGAAGTCTCCATGCATGTCATTGGAGTGAAGAAGTGTCAGCTTTTTCAGATTTTTCATTGAATACTCCTTTCTAAGCAAAACATCTATGATGCAGTTTTATTCAACATTTTTGGTGGCGATGATGTCCACGCCTGTGCCTGCCACGTTTTTGAGCAGCACATCGCCGATGTGTACAGGCGCCTTTACCTTTACGCCCTTTAGCGCCAGCGCAGCATCTTTTATCTTGCCCTTGGGGATATCTCCTGCCGTCTTGCAGCTTACGGTAACGGAGCCGTCGCTGCTGCCTTCGACAAGGACGCTGGAGGTGACTACCCTCATGGGGTTTGATACTTCGTTGGTGCCGTATACCTTGCCTCTGGGGCAGGTATTTCCTGTTATTGAGAAGACCTCCGCGCCTTCGTGCTCCACCTTAAGGCTGCAGCCTATGGGGCACATTATACATGTAAGAAAAGTGGTTTCCATGGTATTCCTCCCTTAGGCTTTTGATGCCTTTACATACTCTGCGGCAGCCTTGCCAGCGGCAAGAGCCTCCTTTGATACATCGTCCACAAGACCGTGAACGCTTACAACATTGCCTGCGGCGAAAACGCCGGTGACTGTAGTCTCGAATTCCTTGCTTACCACAGGACCTCTGGTCTTCCTGTCTATCTCGGCTCCCATGTTGCGGGTGAGCTCGTTCTCCGGGATCAGACCGGTCGAAAGAAGCAGACAGTCGCAGTCGTAGTGAGTCTCGGTTCCGGGTATGGGTTTGAGCTTTTCATCCACCTTGGCAAGAGTAACGCCCTCTACCCTCTCTTTGCCCTGAATATCCACAACTGTGGTGGAAAGAAGCAGAGGAATGCCAAAATCGTTCAGGCACTGGACTATGTTTCTCTGAAGACCGCCGCTCTTGGGCATAATCTCCGCTACGGCCAGCACCTCCGCGCCTTCCATTGTAAGACGGCGGGCCATTATAAGGCCTACGTCGCCGCTTCCGAGTATCACTACCCGCTTGCCGGGCATCAGTCCGTCTATGTTGACCAGCTTCTGAGCAGTTCCTGCGGTGTAGATGCCTGCGGGACGGTAGCCGGGGATGTTGAGAGATCCTCTTGTCCTTTCCCTGCAGCCCATGGCCAGCACTACTGCGCCTGCCTGGACCTGGAACATTCCGTCGTATTTATTGCTTACGGTCACGATTCTGTCGGGACTTATCTCCAGAACCATGGAGTTGAGACGGTATTCGATGCCGCGCTCCTTTACCATGTCTATATAGCGCTGGGCGTATTCCGGACCGGTCAGCTCCTCCTTGAAGTGATGCAGTCCGAAGCCATTGTGTATGCACTGGTTGAGTATGCCGCCAAGCTTATCGTCGCGCTCCAGAATGAGTATGGAATCCACGCCGCTGTCCTTTGCGGATACTGCGGCAGCCATGCCTGCGGGGCCTCCGCCGATTATTACGATATCGTATTTAAGCATTATTTGGCCTCCTTTCCAGCATTTCCGCCCTCTGAAGCCTTATCCCTTGCGGCAGCCCAGTCCGCAATGCTCTTAAGGCCTGCGCTGTCCTCGGAAAGACCTTCCTTTATGTCTTCAAGTATCAGTTTGGAGTTTCCGCCGCTTTTTGTGATGCTGCTCATGGGAACGCCCAGTTCTCTTGCCAGGATCTCCATGACCTTGGGACTGCAGAAACCTGCCTGGCAGCGGCCCATGCCTGCTCTGGTGCGGCGCTTTACGCCGTCGAGGCTCTTCGCGCCGAGGGGCCTTCTTATGGCATCCACTATCTCGCCTTCGGTGACGGTCTCGCAGCGGCAGATGATCTGGCCATAAGCGTGATCCTTTTTAATTAGCTCGCTGCGTTCCTCAAAGCTCAGTTCGGAGGGCTTCAGGATGCCCTTTCTCGTAGCTTTGAAATCCGCTTTTGCTTCCAGCTTCAGCCTTTCTGCTATCATTCCAGCCAGGGCTTTGCCTATGGCAGGAGCCGAAGAAAGGCCTGGAGATGCGATGCCTGCGCAGTCGTAGAAGCCGGAGGCATCATCAGGTTCACCGATAACAAAATCCTTGCCGTCCTCCTGGGCTCTGAGGCCTGCAAAGCTGGTTATAGTCTGGTTCAGGGGTATATCCTTCACGCACTTGCCAGCCTTCTGATTGATTGCGGCCAGACCTTCGGCGGTGGTGTTGACGCCCTCTTTATCATCGATGTTGAAGGCTGTGGGGCCGACTATGATATTGCCGTGAACGGTCTGGCTGACCAGAACGCCCTTGCCCATCTCGTCAGGAAGCTGGAATATGGTATGAGTCACATGGTTTCCCACCTCTCTGTCCAGCAGATAGTAGTCACCTCTTCTCGGGGTGATATGCAGCTTCTTTTCGCTGACCATGTTGTGGAACTTGTCAGCGTAAACGCCAGCGGCATTAATAACAGTAAGAGCCTCGAAATCGCCCTTATCTGTGCGCACAAGCCAGCCTCCGCAGTTTCCGTCTGAGCTGCATTTTATAGCCTTAAGGGGCTCTATTCCGGTGACTTCAGTGTCGAATCTGAATTCGGCGCCGTTTTCAGCAGCGTTTTCAGCAAGAGCTATCGTAAGCTCGAAGGGGCAGATTATAGCCCCTGTAGGCGCCCAGAGAGCCTCTGCAGCCTCGTCGGAGATATTGGGCTCCATTTCCTTAAGCCTGTCCCGTCCGATGAGCTCCAGTCCCCGGACTCCGTTCTTAATGCCTCTTTCAAGCAGCTCTTCCAGGCCTTCGTGAGGATCGCTCTCAGTCCTTACGACCAGACTTCCGCAACGCTTGTAGGGAATATCCAGATCCTTGCAGAGCTGCTCCATCATGAGGCTGCCTTCCACATTGTATTTTGCCATCAGGCTGCCGGGAACGGCATCGAAGCCTGCATGGACGATGGCGCTGTTGGCCTTGCTGGTTCCGCAGCAGACATCCTCTGCCCTTTCGATCACGCAGACCTTTGCATCATAGGCGCTCAGATATCTGGCTGCCGCACAGCCGCTCACACCTGCGCCGATTATAATTACATCGTACAAATCTTATTCCTCCTTTGCCCAGCCGTAGGCGCACTTTACCGCCCTGTTCCAGCCTTTGATCATGGCATTGCGTTCGTTTTCATCTATATCCGGCTCAAATGTCCTGTCGATAGCCCAGATGGCTTTGACCTCCGACTTGTCTTTCCAGTAGCCGGTGGCAAGGCCTGCCATATATGCAGCGCCCATTGCGGTGGATTCCACGCACTCGGGACGCAGCACCTTGCAGCCTGCGATATTGCTCTGGGACTGGAGCAGGTAGTTGTTTGCAGAGGCTCCTCCGTCCACTTTGAGCTCCGGTATAAGCATGCCTGAATCCGCTTCCATAGCCTTAAGCACATCGTTCACCTGGTAAGCCATGCTGTCCAGAGTTGCGCGGACTATGTGGTTCCTGTTTACGCCTCTTGTAATGCCTACAATAGTTCCTCTCGCGTACTGGTCCCAGTGTGGAGCGCCGAGGCCTGTAAACGCGGGCACCACGTAGCAGCCGTTGGTATCCTTTACCTCCAGCGCCATAGCTTCGGTCTCGGAAGCATTGTGCACCAGCCTCATCTCGTCTCTCAGCCACTGAACGGCGGCTCCGGCCACGAAGATCGAGCCTTCAAGAGCGTAATTCACCTTTCCGTCCATGCCCCAGGCGATGGTGGTTACCAGCCCGTTGCTTGAAAATACGGGCTTTTCTCCGGTGTTCATCAGAAGGAATCCGCCGGTACCGTAGGTGTTCTTTGTCTCTCCCGCCTCGAAGCAGGTCTGACCGAAGAGCGCTGCCTGCTGGTCTCCCGCAGCGCCTGCGATGGGGATCCCGGGGCCCAGCGCCTCGATATCCGTATATCCGAAGATGCCGGAGGATGGCATTGGCTTTGGCAGCATGCAGCGGGGCACATTCAGTATCTCAAGGATCTCGTCGTCCCAGTCCAGCGTATTGATGTTGAACATCATGGTTCGGGAAGCATTGGAATAGTCGGTGGCGTGTACCTTGCCTCCGGTAAGCTTCCAGATGAGCCAGGTCTCCACGGTTCCAAAGAGCAGCTCGCCCTTTTCAGCCCGTTCTCTTGCCCCGGGCACGTTCTCAAGTATCCAGCGGAGCTTGGTACCGGAGAAGTAGGCATCGATAACAAGACCGGTCTTCTCCCGGATCATATCCGTAAGTCCTCTTGCCTTGAGCTCATCGCAGTATTCGCTGGTGCGGCGGCACTGCCAGACTATTGCCCGGTATACAGGCTCACCGGTATTTTTATCCCACACTATGGTGGTCTCTCTCTGATTAGTGATGCCTATGGCCTCTATATCGCTCTCCTTGGCGCCTATCCTTGCCATCGCCTCGATGGCAGTGCTGAGCTGGGTCGCCCAGATAGCATTGGGGTTGTGCTCCACCCAGCCGGGTTTCGGATAGTGCTGCTTGAATTCCATCTGCGCCATGCTGCATATCTTACCATTCTTATCGAATAATATGCAGCGGTTGGATGTGGTTCCGGAATCCAGCGCCATTACATATTTCATTAGCGTCCCTCCTTTTGCGGTTGCTGTTATCTAGAAGATCACAGGCCTGTCTCAGACACGCTTCCGCTACCTCTCCTCGCAGCGGTTCTAAGCTCTGTCTTCGCCTGTAGCTCGCCAATCGCTAAGAACCGGCGGGATTCACATGTCTTCACCAGTCCTGTTATCTTCTCAAATAATTAATCAAGCATAAACTTCATCATGACCGGATTGTGGTCCGAATATTCAAACTGATAATCTATTACCTCAGAACTGATGACTTCGACATTGTCCGTCACCATGAATCCATCAACTGTAAGCACATACTGACCTTTGTGGTAGGGTCCGTCCGCATTTCTGCAGGATGCTATGGGATGATCCTTATCCAGAGGCGCCACAAGGCTTGTGTGATAGCCGTCGAAGGTGTCCTCGGGTATGGGCTGGGCCCAGCTGTATTCCTTGTCTGATGTACCGAAATATACCGCAGATTCTCCCAGAAGATCCTTGTTGAAGTCGCCGCCTGCTATGCAGTAATTGCCCATGGAATACTGCTCCTCCATATCCGCCAGCAGCAGCTTAAGCTGCTCGGTGGCGATGGTGCCGTCTGTGGTATAGGCGGAAAGATGCAGATTGTATAGAACCAGAAACTGTCCTCCACCGAGGGAAATGAAATTCCTGCTGTAGCAGCGGTCCAGATCCAGGAACTTTGTAAAACCGTTCTCTATGGGAAGTGAGATGCGCTGGGCGGAATTGATCTCAGACCTTGAGAATGTCATTATTCCGGCCTTTGATGCGCCGTGGGGCTGAGTAAAAGGATAGAAAAGGAAGGGCGAATCGTAGTTCTGGGCGAAGGTATAATTGGCATCGCCCCCGAGAGTCTCGATGAGATAGTCCCTTTCGTCCACGTGATAGCTTCTGGTGGCGTCAAAATCCACCTCCTGGATGAGATAGAGGTCTGCATCCTGCTCCTTAAGCCTGTCCATGATCTTATCCAGATTTGCCTTCAGCCTCTCCTCCGACCATGCCCAGCTCTGGGTGCCGCCGTCCATGAAGAAGCCGTAGTCGCTCTCGTAGGCGCCGAAGCCTATGTTCCAGGACACTATGGAGTAGTCGCTGGCGGGCTTAAGATCCATTGAGGTCCGGCCCTTCACCTCCAGATCCATCTCATCCGGAAGCCTGTGGTAGGCTATGAAAACATACGCCACATAGGCCAGCGCTATTAGAAGGACAGCAAGTAATATCGAAATGATTATCTTTAATGCTTTTTTCATAAAAACACACTCCTGATAGATAATTATATATCAATCAGGAGTGTAAATAAAGTCGTAATGATAGATTTCAGCGGGGTGTTCTATACAAAAGAAAGCAGGCTCAGTCGGCCTGATGCCGCTTATCAGCAGATCTCCCTCAGACCTCCGCCCAAAGGATTGATGTTCATCTTCTGAGCAGCGCCTCTGCCCAGGACGGCATCCATGGAAGCGCAGAAGGCATCCGCCATATCATTTGGTACGAAAGCCTGTATGGTTCCCGCAAAGCCGCCTCCGTGCACGCGGCATGCCCCCTTGCCCTTGAGCAGCTTTGAAGCATAGGCATAGGCAAAGGCCAGATCCTGATGCTGCGAAGCGCCGCAGGGGATAACATTCTGAAGAAGAGTCCAGGAAGAGATGCCGGACCAGCCGGAAAGCTCCAGGAAACGCTCAAAATCGCCTTTTTTCAGGGCTTCTGCCATACGGCGGGCTCTCTTGTTTTCGGTATAGACATGCATGGCTCTGAGCGCTGCCCGGTCGCCTGCTTTTTCACGGACCTCCGCTATGCGGGCATCAAACTCGGCCTCCGGGATATCTCTCAGCCATTTTTTGCCGAAGATACCGCATACCTTGGCCAGTTCACCGGTGATAGCTGCATATTCGTCCGTAAGATCCGCATGATCCGCTCCGCAGTTGACGATGCAGAGGGAATAGCCGCTGCCGGCAAAATCGAAGATTATGGGCTCCACAGCAGGCGCATCAGGATCCGCAAAGTCTATAGCCACCACGCTTCCCAGAGAGCTTGCCATCTGGTCCATAAGCCCGCAGGGCTTTCCGAAGAACACATTCTCCGCCTTCTGACCGAAGATGGCTATATTCTGAGGACTGAAGGACGATTCGCCGCCTGCCTCCTTAAGGCTCCAGCCTTTAAATCTGAAGCTGCAATCCGAAGGGTCTGCAGGGCTGACAGGAGCTGCGTCTGCCTGTTCCGGGTCCTTCCTCCACTGCCACACATCTATACCTGCGGCTCCGCTGAGCACGTTTATTATATTTCCTATCAGCACCTCGAATGCTGCAGAAGAAGAAAGTCCGCTGCCTCCCGGCACATCCGAAACTATGTAAGCCTCAAAGCCCGGGCAGAGCCAGCCTTTTTCAGCAAACTGCGCTGCCATGCCCCTGACCAGAGACTGGGGCGTCCCGTATTCAGCCTCCTTTGGCTCAATATCCGCAAGATCCACGCTGAATTCGCCGTATCCGTCGGAATATAATTCTGCCACGCTGCTGCAGCCTCCGCTGAGCTTGCAGTTCCAGTCCCGGATCGCCACGGCGGCCAGAGTTTCCCTGTCCACGGCTGCTGCCAGCACAATGCCGTGCTGATGATCCGTATGATTTCCGCCCAGCTCAGTCCTTCCGGGGGCGCCGAAAATGTATTCGGCGGGACGGCCGAAATGCTCCTCAAATTTAGTTTTTAATTCCTCGTACATATATCCCTCCCGGCCGGCAGCCATAAACAGCCGGTCCAGCATCCAACTCAGCTTAAGTAAAAGCGCACATGCCTTTCAGCTACTGTCCTCTGTATCCGCGGATAAGATTATCCTCTGTTTCCGCTTCTTCCTCCGGCAGCACCCTCACATTCAGAGACCTTACGCGCAGGTTCTTCACGTCCGTGACCTCGATCTCCAGATTCTTGTATGTAAAGCTCTCGCCCTTCTTGGGGTAGCCTTCAAGCATCTCGATAGCCCAGCCGCCTACTGTGGCGTTGTCATCGTCGAAATCCTTGTCCTCTATATCCAGCTCGTAGAAAAGGTCCTCTATCCTCATGTCGCCGTCTACTTCGTAGCTTCCGTCGGCCTCCTCCACGAATTCCTCATCGATTATGTCCTTTTCGTCCCAGATCTCGCCCACGATCTGCTCCAGCACATCCTCCATGGTAAGAATGCCCATGGTTCCGCCGTATTCGTCGGTGACTATGACCATGTGGGAGTTGTTCTCCATCATAACATCCAGGACGTCGGGCAGAGGCATGGTCTTGTGGACGAATATGGGCTTCATCATCCAGCCCTTCACATCCAGCTTCCGGCCCCTTGCAAGAGCCTTCAGGCACTGGGAAAGCTGCAGCACGCCAACGATATTGTCCGGTGTTTCCTGATATACGGGGATCCTGGAATAGCTGCACTTAAGGATGGCCTTGAGGTTCTCCTCATCCGTATCGTCCAGATCAAGGGCTATCATGTCCACTCTCGGAGTGATTATTTCGTAGGCCAGAACGTCGTCAAAATCCAAAGCGCTCTGCAGCAGATCCGCAGTGTCCTCGTCCACTATGCCTTCGTCCTCGACAGTGTCGATTATGGTCTCAAGATCCTCCTCTGTGACCGCATCGTCCGCTTCGCTGCCGCTCCACATCCTGGAGACCTGATTCATGAAGTGCCTTGTGATCACGACCAGGGGGTAGGTTATCCACATGGTGATCCTGATGGGGACAGTGACTGCTTTGGAAAAGCGCTCCGGAGCCCGGCTGGCAAGTATCTTGGGGGTGATCTCGCCAAAGGTGATTATCAGAAGAGTCATGATGGCCGTTGCGATGCCTGCGCCGCTGTCGCCGGCCAGACCTATGGCTATGACAGTAGCCACGGCGGAAGACCCGATGTTCACCAAGTCGTTGCCTATGAGCACCGAGATCAGTGCATCGTCGTAGCGGCGGAATATCTCGTAGCTCATTTTTGAGATGCTGTCGCCCTCTTCTGCCGCCAGCCTGAGCTTGGTTTCGCTGGCGGATGCAAAGCCTATCTCCCCGCCGGAGAAAATAAAGCTGAGTCCAAGCAGCAGGATGATGAAGATAATGTTAATCAGCATCGTTCTTCACCTCCGCCTTTGCAACAGGACTTTTTGCGGACTTTTCAGACTGCTTGCCTTTCGCAGCTGCAGACCTTGCATTAACATCTTCAGACTGCATGCCTTTTGCAGCTGCAGATTTTGCATTCTTTTTCTCTGCAGCCTTCTGAGCAAGCTTGGCCCTCCTGGCAGCCCGAGCCTCGTCCTCGTCGTGGATCTCGCCCACCAGCTCCTCCAGTATGTCTTCCATGGTGACAATACCAAGCAGTTCCCCGCTCTCCTTGTTTTTGATCAGCGCCATGTGGACTCTGTTTGAACTCATTTCATCCATGAGCTCATCCACAGGCATATCCGGATCAGCATAGAAAAGCTTGTCGAGATTCGTTCTTGAACGCTGGCCTGACTGCTTTCTGATTCGGGATTTCAGGAACTTCCGCACCTGAAGCAGGCCTACAGGAGTTCCCTCGCCGTTGACCACGGGGAACCTTGAATATATGGTATTTTCGACGAGCTCGAGTATGTCTTCATCGCTCATGTCCGGCGTTATGCAGACCACCTTTTCCCAGGGGATCAGTATGTCCTTTGCGGGCTTTATGGTCAGCTCAAGCGCAGACTGGACCAACTCAGCCTCGTCCTCGTCTATGTCGTCCTCCTCGTCAATGTTTTCGATTATGTCGAAAAGCTCCTCCTCACTCACGGTGGGCTCCTCATCGGGAGCCGTGCCCACTATCTTAGTCACCAGCCTGCTGATGCCGGAGAACAGGAAACTCACCGGAGTAAGCAGCTTCATCAAAAAAATGAGCGACCCGGCAAGCCTTGGGGCAAGGACCTCGCTGCAGGCCTTGGCATAGGACTTGGGGATCATCTCAACGAAAATGAACACTATAAAAGTGATGATGAAAGTACTTGCTGTTACTGCCTTATTTCCCCAGATCTTCGATGCCATAAGCGTTACCATGCTGGAGCACGCGATATGCATGATATTCGTACCTATGAGCATGGTGGTGAGAGCTTTGTCAAAGTTGTCCAGTATGTAAAGGACCCTCCGGGCCTTTTTGTCGCCGTCGTCCGCGCCTGAGATCATGCGTATCTCGTTGACTGACGCGAATGCGGTCTCTGCCGCGCTGAAATAAGCGCCTCCTATAATGAACAGGGCTATAAAGCCCAAATATCGGGGAATGGCGGAAATACTTCCAGTGTCCATAAGGACAAAATCACCTCCTGTGTGACTGCTGTGCAATATTTTCGGGGCAAAAGCCCCCTGAAACATTTATATTTTGGTATTTTACAGCACAACGCGCAAATTGTCAAATATTGCCGTATGCAATGGCTGAATCATGCCATTTGCCAGCCTTCCGATGTTCAGTTAACTCTGGAGCCATGCCATCGTCCAGTCTTCCTGCACTCAGTTAACTCTGGAGCCATGCCATTTACAAGCCTTCCTGCGCTCAGTTAACTCTGGATCCATTCCATTGTCCAGTCTTCCGGCGCTCAGTTAACTCTGAATCCATGCCATCGTCCAGTCTTCCGGCGCTGTAAAAACACTGGGACAGTTGTTTTGACACAAAACATGTTTTGAAACCCCTTTTGTTTCATGTATATAATTTCCAAAAGCTTCAAACAGGTCCTTTATAATATAGAAAGCATTGCTACACGGTATTATCTACCACTTTTTACGCTAATTTGCTTCCAAATTTTTGATATTAATGCTATTATTGACATATCGACGGGCCAAAATATATGGATAGACTAGATATTCTTGTTTCTTTGGAAACAAATCTTAGAGAGCAACGGAGACTTGTGTCCAAACAGCTGTCCCGCGCTCCGGAGGGCAGATTATATGTGGTGAAAAATGGTATTTACAGGGCTTTCAGAAGGGAAATCTACATTGATGGCGTTAGAAGAATGATTGGGATCGGAAAAAAGCCTGATGTCATGACGGCTCTTGCTCATAAAGCTTTCCTTACAGAGAAACTGAGACGGCTCAACATTGATATCGAGCTTCTTGAAATGATCACAGCCTCAAGTTTATCTCTGGAAAACAATGCTGTTATAGATGCGCTCCATCCTTCCCTGCAGACGCTTCCTGACGATATGCTGATCTATGGACGGAGGGCTAACAGTCTCGACTGGCCTCATCCGGTCAATGAAAGCCTGTATCCCAAGGAGGCTAGGCTGCGGATAGATCCGGAGGATCGCTTTAATTGGGCTGCAGAGCCTTATCTTGCCAATACATCGTTCATGGAGAAAAAGATATATTCAAATCCGCGGGGCGTGCAGTGCAGGTCAAAATCGGAGGGCAGTGTACTTGGGCTATATGATGATCTGCGTATTCCTTTCCATACAGACGAGACCATTATCATGGGCGGGCGTCTGATTGCACCGGATATAATCGGGTGCAGGGCGGACGGATGTCTGATCTATCATGAGCATAAGGGCATGAGTTCAGAGGCTTACAATTCCCGGGACGATTACAAGGACCGGGTCTACAAGGAGTTCGGCATACGCCAGGGAGTCAATCTCATTTATACGTTTGACAGGCCGGATGGCAGCGTGAATCTTCCTCTGATCCAGGAAATAATAAAGGATGCTTACAGACTGTGAAGTCTCTCTGATCTTGGAGATAATAGAGATGCTTACGGACTGTATAGTCTCTCTCTGATTCTGGAGATAATAGAGATGCTTACGGACTGTAAAGTCTCTCTCTGATTCTGGAGATAATAGAGATGCTTACAGACTGTGAAATCTCTCTGATCTTGGAGATAATCAGGAATACAATTGGATTGTAAAGTCGCCTCTGATTTGAGAGACAATAAGAAATACATAGAAACTGTGAAACCTCCCGGCAAAGTAATTTCTCAGGCGCGCAAATGCAGTATTCTGGCAGTTTTAGTGGATAGATTTTTCTTTATCTGTGCATGTGCAGTATTTCCATAGTTTTTATGGTTTTTGTGTGAAAAGGCTGTCCTTACTGCTTTTTGTGGTATACTCTTTTTGTAACTTGCTTGTATTTTTGGCATGCGGGAGGCCGGAGGACAGTCCAAAGCCTGCCGCTACGGAGGGATAATTATGAGCAAAAGCAAAAAGGAGGTCGACTCTGTAAAAGCCACCAGCATCGCTATGGCGGTAGCCATGATAGTGGCAGGCATAGCCGGAGCCGTAGCCGCCATGCCGGACAGCGGATCCACGCTGCCCGAGCCCGTACCGGTGGTCCAGACCGCGCCGATGCCTCCGACACTGGCAGATCTGATGGACGATGCGGTAAGCAAAGAGCCGGAGCTGAAGGAACGGACCTGGCAGAACAAGCTGAGAGCCTTTATACTGAAGCTTCCAAAAGCCGTGAGAAGCATACTTGCCGTCCCCTTTCAGATAGCAGGATCCATACTTATAAAACTTATAAACACTGCACTTAAAGGCGTTCTGACGCCTCTGGCATCCAGAATACTCAGCTGGGTCCTGGTAGCACTGCTCACCGCAGGCGTCATCATCGGTGTGCTTAAGTTCCTCTTCCCTGACAAGAAGCTGAAGGAGCTCATCACAAAGCAGAACGTCGCCTGGTTCTTTGCCATCATAATCGCGATACCGGTGCTGATGGAGCTGAGTCCCCAGATATGGCAGAGCATACCCGGCCACGAGGAGCTGGCCCAGTTCATCATCGGAGCGCTCATCATGGCAGTATTTCTCTACTACCTGCTGAGGGAGAAGAGCTTCGTCTGGGAAAAGGACGAGCCCGGGGAACGCATCGTCTTCGAAAGATAGGAACGCATAGACCTGCGACAAATAGACCTTTTTCTATTGACAAGTCCGCGGCAGGCACAATACAATTATTATCGATAAGAATTTCCCATAAATATCAAGGAGGAAACAATGAAAGTATCAGTATTTTACGATTCCAAGAGCAGCAACACAAAGCAGTGCGCAGAGTGGATCTGCGAAGGCGCTATGAGCGTAGAAGGCGTTGAAGCAAAGGCTTTTAACATTGCCGATCAGATGGATGAAGTATCCGAAGCATTCGGCAAGGAGAGCAAGTGCATCATCCTCGGCTGCCCCAGCTACGGCGCACAGATGACCCCCAACATGAGAAACTTCCTCTTCAGCGGCCTCAAGTCCGTTGAACCTGCAGGAAAGCTTGCTGGCGCATTCTCCACCGAGCAGTTCTCCCACGGCGGTTCCACCCTGGTCATCCAGAGCATCCAGGTAAGCCAGGTCACCTCCGGCATGCTGGTATACTCCGGCGGCGGCTCCAAGGGCATGCCTGTCATCCACCTCGGACCTGTTGCTATCAACAACAACGTTGAGAAGTTCAACGGCATCGAGAACTACAAGGACAACTTTATCGTATACGGCAAGAGAATGGCTGAAAAGGCCTGCGAACTCTTCAAGTAAACAAAGAGTCTGAAAGCAAAAGAAGACCCTTCGTTGTGAAGCGAACCCCTTTCGTTAGACAAAACTCTGATGAAAGGGGTTTTATCATGTTTCAGAAGCTCAGACCGGCTGGCCGGAATCGCCAGCCTTTCCCTTAACCTATCCGAAAACGAAGGGATGGGATACCCACTTCTTAAGTTCACCGAACATCATATCGGCAGAGGCGCTGCAGCCGGCACAGGCCCCGCGGACGCATCCCCGATGAAATATAGCAGTTGCGCAGAGGCTTTTTGAATGATAAAATAATCGGGCAAACCAGTCACATATTATAACTCACGATATACAGGAGGGAAACTAATGAAATTAGCAGTAATCTATGACTCCAAGACTGACAACACCAAGAAGTGCGCAGACTGGATCATCGAAGGCATGAGCAGGGTTGAAGGCGTTGAGGCTAAGGGCTTCAACATCAGCGCTGTTGACGAAGCATTCGTTAAGGAATGCGCAGGCGTAGTTATCGGCTGCCCCACCTATGCAGCTCTGATGACCGCTGACATGAGGACCTGGCTGCTGGGTTCTGCAGGCAAGATCGGCCTCGCAGGCAAGCTGGGCGGAGCATTCTCCACTGAGCAGTACACCCACGGCGGCGCAACTCTGGTAATTCAGTCCATCCTCACCAATGAGATGGTATTCGGCATGCTCTGCTATTCCGGCGGCGGCTCCAAGGGTAAGCCCGTCATCCACCTCGGACCTGTAGGCGTAAACGGCAATGCAGAATCATTCAATGGTCTTGAGAACTATCAGGAGAACTTCACTGTTTACGGCGAGAGATTTGCAGCTAAGGCAGCAGAACTGTTCGCATAAATCTCAGGAAGCCTGACCACAGCATCAGAGTTTAAATACTTACAGCAAAACTCCCGGTCATCTGTACGATGGACCGGGAGTTTCATTTTGTCCTGAATTATGAGTTTTAAATGAATGAATACTACTTCTTGCCCTTCTCTGCCTTGTACTTGGGCAGCTCGGTGTTGTAGTAGTCGTCCTTGATCTTGACCACCTTGTTGGCCAGGAGCACCAGAGCGATCAGGTTCGGGATGATGATGAGACCGTTGCAGGTATCTGCCACGTCCCAAACAACGCCCAGAGTGCTGAATGCGCCGATCACGATGAAGATCACCCAGAGCACCTTAACGATAATGATGCCCTTGGTTCCGAACAGATAAATCCAGCCCTTTTCCATGTAGTTGTAGTAGGTGATGAGGCAGGTGAAGCCAAACAGCGCAGAGGCTGCAAGTACTATGTACTGTCCGAAGTTTCCGGGGAGCATCTTGCTGAAGGCTCCCATGGTGAGAGCTACGCCGTCCAGTCCGCTGTTCCAGAGGCCGGAGAGCACGATGGTAAGACCGGTGATGGTGCAGATGATGATGGTATCCACAAATACCTCAAGAGGTCCCCAGATGGCCTGCTCGCCGGGGCTTGATACCTTAGCGGAGGCATGGGTAACTGCAGAGGAACCGATACCGGCTTCATTGGAGAAGATTCCTCTTGCCATACCGTAGCGCATGACAGTCAGAACAGTCACACCTGCGGCGCCGCCAAAGGCAGCCTTGGGATTGAAGGCATAGGTAACGATCTGACCGATGGCAGCCGGGACCTGAGTGATGTGAGTGATGATGATAAAGATGCCCGCAAGGAGATAGGCGCCGGCCATAAAGGGAGCCAGCATGCCGCATACCTCACCTATACGGGTGATGCCTCCGAAGATAACGATACCGGTGAGTATGGCCAGAACAGCGGCCATTATCGCGGGAGCCACACCGAAGGATTCGCCGAATGCCTCAGTGATGGTATTGGTATCTACTACTGCGGAAATAACTATGCTGTAGAACAGGAAGAGCACTGCGACTATCTTGCCAAGCCATGGCGCGTGCAGACCTTCAGCGACATAATACATGGGTCCGCCCTGATAACTGCCGTCAGGCATCTTCTTGCGGTACATTATACCGAGACCGACTTCGGCGAACTTAGTCGCCATGCCTACGATGGCAGCAATTATCATCCAGAACAGAGCTCCCGGGCCGCCTGTTGCAAGCGCTGTCGCCACACCTGCGATGTTGCCCGAGCCGACTACTGCCGAAACAGAGGCCATGGCTGCCTGGAAGGATGTGATCTCGCCTTCACCCGATGCCTTGGCTTCATTCCTTGCTTCCTTAAATGCTTTAGCGTAGGTCCTGCTGAACATAAAGCCCCAGTTGCGGAACTGAATGCCCTTCAGACGAATGGTGAGGTAAAGTCCCACACCCATGATCAGGATTATTGCGGGAGCGCCCCACACGAATCCGTTGATCGCATCATTGATGCTTACGATTACGTCCATCAGTCTTTCTCCTTTATACATAATAACTATCTGCTTTTGGCAGACCTTTCGCCATGTTAATTCTACATGCTAACGCTTTAAATTAAAATAGTTTTTTTGATATTTTTTTCTTGCGGATACTGCTTCCCCGTCCTATTATAAAATCAGGAGAACAAAGCCCGGGAACAGGCATTTCCGGACTGCCGCCGAGTAGTTTTTGAAAGGATGAAAGACAATGGCAAAAGATCAGAACAAGACCCCGCTTTTCGACTCTATAATGGAGTACAACAGGCTTAAACCTGCCTATTTCCGCATACCCGGACACCGCTACGAAAGAGGCATCAATCCCAAGTGGCGCGAGGCCGTAGGCGATGCTATATTCGGTTTCGACCTTACCGAAACATATCTGACCGATGATCTTCACAATGCCTCGACATATATCAAGGAGGCTGAGGATCTGGCTTCCGAGCTCTGGGGTTCCGACTATACCCACTTCCTCGTAAACGGCAGCACCTGCGGCAACCAGGCCATGGTACTGACGGTCTGCGGAGGCGGCGGAAAGATAGCCATCCCAAGGAACGCCCACAAATCTGCCCTCATGGGCCTGATCATGGCAGGAGGCAGACCGGTATATATAACTCCTCAGATAGAGCCCGAATGGGGCCTTCACGGAGGCATAACCCCGGCTCAGGTGGAGGCGATGTTCAAGGAGAATCCGGACTGCAGAGGCGTTATGGTGGTAAGCCCCACCTACTACGGCCTGACCTCGGATCTTGAAGGCATCGCAAAGGTCTGCCACGCTCACAACGCGGTGCTTTTTGTGGACGAAGCCCACGGTGCACACACCTATTTCAGCCCCAGGCTTCCGAAGGGAGCCATTCAGCAGGGCGCCGATATGTGCGTGCAGAGCATACACAAGGTGACCGGCTCCTTCACACAGAGCTCCATGATCCACGTAAAGAGCAAGCTGGTGGACAGAGCCCAGCTGGAAGCAAATCTCCATCTGGTCCAGAGCACCAGCCCCAGCTACATACTTATGACATCTCTGGATGTGGCAAGAGAAGAGATGGCGCTCCACGGCGCAGAGATGATAGACAATGCCCTCTCCCTGGCTAAAGCAGCAGCGGAGGAGATCAACACCATCCCCGGCGTCAAGTGCGCAACTAAGGAAGTCGTTGGCCGCGCAGGCATCAACGACTACGACGAGACCCGCCTCATAGTAAGCTGCGCAGATCTGGGAATCACCGGCTTCGACATGAAGAAGATACTCTTCTTCGACTACAACATCGATATCGAAGTCACCGACTACCGCAATTTCGTAGCCATAGTTACTTATGCCAACGACAAGAGCGACCTTGACAGACTTGTAGCGGCGCTGAAGGATATTTCTGCTAAGAACATAAAGACAGGAAAGCCCCTGCCCGGCGGCGAGCCGCTGCCTCCCATACCCGAATATGTGCTGTCCCCGAGAGAATCCTATTTCAGCCCCAAGAAGCGCATCCCCTGGGCTGAATGCAGAGGACGCATCATGGGCGAGATGATAGCCCCCTATCCTCCCGGCATCCCCGTCATTTACAACGGCGAGCGCATGAGCGACGAGGTCTGGGAGTACCTGGAGCGCTTCCGTCTCCGCAAGGGTCACCTGCAGGGTCCCTCCGATCCCACGCTGGAGACTGTACTGGTGATCGAAGAGTAGTCCTTATCACAAAGAATGTTTTGACGGGTTTCCCGCGGGACTCGGTGCTGCGCACCATCGCTGCACAAGGCATCCTCCCATGTTCTTCGCTTTTGCTCAGCCCACGGGTGCCCTCCTTATGTCACCCGTCAAAACTTTAACCTGACATCCCGGGTCCATATCCTGTTGTCACCTACAAAAAAGCTGCAGTCCCATGGGGCTGCAGCTTTGTTTATTCGATATTCTTCTGAAGCGATGAGCTTTGCAGGCTTTATGCGTGGTGCTCTACAAGCTCGTACTTCTTGATATAATCGCCAAGCTCGTCTTCTCCGGCGCTGACGCTTACGATAAAGTCGGGACCGTATTTCTGGGAAATGGCGCTGAGCCTTTCAAAGAATTCCTCCAGATTGCTGGTGCTGACATCAGCATGCTTTAAGATGCTGTCGATGAAGATCAGCTCGATGTCGTGATCCTGACTGATTATTCCGAGGATAAAACCGATATATTCGTCGATATTGGTGATCGACTCGTATTCTTCCATGCATACTACACGGATGCTGTATTTGAGATCGTATATAAGTCTCTGATTTTTATTGATAAAAACAACGCTACCCTTAACTGTATTCAGGCTGGAATTAGCAAGCTCCACCATTTTGCTGGTCTTGCCGCTTCCCTTGTGGCCTATGAGTAACTTAACCAATGGAATCGCCTCCCTTTCTATATTTACGCTTTGTGCGTCATTAACTATACTGATTTTATTATACCTGCCGCGGCAGTCAGGTGCAAGGCTAATAATCGTTTTCAGCTATTCTTTTTTCTCAGCTGTCCGCAGGCAGCATCTATGTCCTTGCCCAGGGTCCTTCTGATGCTGCAGGGCACTCCGTGCTTTTCCAGGTAGTCCGCAAAAGCCAGAGCCTGCTTTCTGGAAGAGGCTGAAAGGCCTGTTTCCGCCACCGGATTCAGAGGGATCAGGTTCACATGGCACAGCGTTCCCCGGAGCAGGTCCGCCAGTTCGGCGGCGCCCTCCAGGCTGTCATTTTTGCCTGCTATAAGAGTGTATTCGTATGTGACCCTCCGGCCGGTCACCCTTCCGTGAGCTGCCGCTGCCTCAAGAAGACTCTTAAGGTCGTACGCCTTTGCCACCGGCATCAGTGCCTCCCTTGCCTGCTGATTGGCTGCATGGAGTGAGATGGCCAGATTCACCTGAGGAAAATCCTTCCCGAACTGTTCTATCTTCGGCACTATGCCGCAGGTCGATACGGTGATGTTTCTGTAGCTCAGGTTTATGCCCTTCGGATCGTGTATCTGCCGCAGGAATTCGCAGAGATTGTCGTAATTGTCGAAGGGTTCGCCTATGCCCATGAGAACAAGATGATTCACGGCCTTTCCGGCAGCCTTTTCGCTTACGATGAATTCGTCCAGCATCTCCCAGGCCATGAGATTCCTGCGTTTTCCCCCTATAGTTGAGGCGCAGAAGCTGCAGCCCATGGCGCAGCCCACCTGGGTGGAGATGCAGAGGGAATTGCCGTAGCTGTATTCCATGAATACCGTCTCGATCTTGTTTCCGTCAGGCAGCCCCAGCAGGAATTTTTTAGTCCCGTCTGAGGAGTTCTGGACCAGATCCACGCTCAGGCTCTGAAGGCTCCACTTCTCTGCCAGCCTGGCTCTCAGATCCGCGGAAAGATCGCTCATTTCCTCGAAATCCGTACAGCCCTTGCATATCCAGTTAAAGATCTGAGCCTCCCTGAAGGCAGGCAGCCCCAGCTCCTTAAACGCAGTCTTTCTTTCTTCTCTTGTAAGATCCTTAAAATTTTCCATACCGCTATACGCAAAGAAATGCAGCCTACAGTCCTGCTATGAAAAGCTCCAGTGCCAGTCTAATGTCGATGATGCCGCTCTTCATGTCGCGGTCTATCTTAAGCACGTCGAAAAGGTTGCGCTTGAGCTGATTGATGCTGCGGCGGTTTGCCGCAGGGATAAGCTTGTCCAGCCTGTATTTGTTTATACCCATGCCCTGAGCTATCTGCTGATAGGACTGGCCCTCAGCCTTTCGCTCTGAGTATTCCAGCATCAGCTCCAGCTGGGAAGCCAGAAGTCCGGTAAGCTGCAGCAGCACACCCTGGGCCTTCGACGGCTGGCTGAGCTCGATACTGTTGTCAAGTATCTGATAGGCCAGGGCTTTTTCTCCCGAAAAGGCCGAATCCAAAAGCCTGAAGGCATCGGTTTCCAGACGCCTGCTTTCGGCCACCCTGAAGTCGGACTCCCTGACCACAGGACCGTCCGCATAGGCTATCACCTTTTTCAGATCGTTCTCCAGGCTGTAAAGATCGTAGTCGCTGTCCTTTTCTCCGTAGCCGTTGCCGTAAGCGAAGGAGAGCATCATCTGCCTGTCGGCGGAAAGCCCTGCGTTCTGGAAACGCTTCTGCATCCATGCGCCAAGACTTGCCCCATCAAGCGGCACAAAATCGTAGACTATTCCGTGTTTTTCGCAGGCCTTGTAAAGGGACCGGGTCTTGTTGACCTTGCTGCTCACAAGCACCAGGCAGCAGCTTTCGGGTATCTTCGGAAGATATTCGGCCAGCTCCGCAGAGCCAGCGCTTCCCCCTTCGTTTTTGGAACCGGTAAGCAGCTTTTCGGCATCTACAGCCACCAGCTTGCGGGTGGAAAACATGGGCAGAGTCTCGCAGGCTGCGATAACATCGTATACATCCAGATCCTCTCCGGAGAAATAGCTGTAATCCAGCGCCTCCGTGACCGGCGAGACCAGCTCATCCTTAAGATAGCTCAAGGCCCAGCGCAGCAGGAATTCCTCCTTGCCGCACAAAAGCAGGAGCCTGGGATATGCCCCGGTCTCCCCCGCAGCTGCCATCATCTTTCTGATAGTCCTGAAGGGATGCTCAAAATCGGCCATTTAAGCTCCTTTTCTTTCTGAAGATATAATTTATCGTGCGAGACCGTTAAACGCCTCCCGGAGGCATTTCTGAGGCTTACAGAGCCATCTGAAAGCACTGCCGCGCAGATGGCGCCGTCAAGATCGGTCCTCCCGTATATTATACCCGAATCCTCCAGTAAATCAATGACTCTTGCAGCCGGATGTCCGTAAGGATTGTTTCTGCCGCAGGATATTACAGCCCACTCAGGGGCCAGAGCTCTGATAAAACCATCCTCTGTCGAATAGGCAGAGCCGTGATGGGCTATCTTTATAAGATCTGCCTTCAGCGAAGGATAGCGGCGCAGACAGTCCTCCTCCGTGCCGGCAGTCATATCGCCGGTCAGGAGCATGCTGACGCCTTTTATATTCAGCAAGGCCACAAGGCAGTTTTCGTTATCATCTGCAGAAGCTGCAGCGCCTTTCAGAGGATAGAGTATATCCAGCCGGGCATCCTTACCCAGTTCTATGCGGTCCCCGGCCGAAAGAAAGCTGTGGACAGGGCTTCTGAAGGCAGCCAGGCGGCTGTCGCCCTCATCTGCTGCGGAAAAAGCAAATTCCTTTATTTCCATAATCCCGGACAATTCCCCCAGACCCTTGCAGTGATCCATATCCAGATGAGAGACCAGCGCCATATCGAGCTTTCGCACGCCGTTTTTCAGAAGATATTCCCGAAGCACAGCTCTTCCGGTATTCGTATAATAGCTTCCCCCACCGTCCAGCAGCAGGTTTTTGCTGCCGCTCCGTATATGTATGCAGTCGCCCTGCCCCACATCCACAAAGCAGACATCGTACTGCATATATTTCCAGGGCAGCAGGCTGTCGGTGATGCCAAAAGCCCTGGGCAGCGAGCAGGCGCCGAAGAATAATAAAATGCATATGCCTGTGAGCATCCCGTAACGCCGTTTCCTGCAGAGCATAAAGCGCGTCTCGGAAAAGAAAAAGAAGAAAAATATATAGTACAGCAAAAGCAGGCCGAAGGGCGGCGCAGCAACTCCGAAGTGAGAATATTCAAGGCCTGAGGCTGCGCTGTTCAGGCGTATGAGAATGGCTGCGCCCAGACCGCAGACCCTGTTAAGGAGTCCTGACCAGCCGCCGAGTACAAAAGCCCCAAGCCCTGCCGGAACCAGCAGGCCTGCGATCGCGACCGCAATAGGATTGATCAGCGGCGCTATCAGCGAATAATTAAGGAAATGAAAGGCTGTCAGCGGAGCCATAGCCAGCTGGACCATAAAAGCAGGCGCCAGGATGTTTCCTATATGAAACAGCGCGTCGCTTTTCAGCCGGTCGCTCCACTTAACGATCTTGAGGCTCGCCCAGGGCAGCGCCACCCCCATCGCATATGCCGCGCAAAAGCTCAGCTGAAAGCCGGAATCGAAGATGGTATAGGGGTTAAGGCTCATAAATACCACTCCGCACAGAGATGCAGCGCTTACCATGTCGTAGCGGCGTTTCAGATGAAAAGCCATTATATGAAGAAATATCATGAGTGATGCGCGCAGCACCGAAACGGAGAAGTTCGAGAGCGCTGCGTAGCAGAACAGAAGCGCAATCGTAACAATGCTGACAGGCAGCCCTTTTCTTCCGCCCAGCAGCTTCACGGCCGCAGCGTAGAGCAGCCCCACATGAAGTCCGGAGACCGCAAGCACATGCGCAGTGCCGTTGTTTCTGAACTCCTCGTAGATATCGTCATCGATATAGCTTTTTTCACCGAAGAGCAGGCCTGCCAGAAGTCCGGATTCCTGCCCGGGGAGCTCAGCCATGATACGTTTAAGAAAAGCCAGCTTTGCCAGGGACAGAACGTTAAGAAAACGGCTTTCCACCCTCAGCTTTTCCAGCCTGTAAGGATTCACCCTTACGATGAGTCTTATGCCTCTGCCCTTAAGATACAGACTGTAGTCAAAGCAGCCGGGATTTCGCCTTCCCCTGGGAAGCTCGGCCATACCGGAGAAGCTCACCCGGCAGCCCACCGCTCCGTAAGCTGCGTCCATGTCGTCTGTCTCATATCTTATAAGCAGCTTTTCTCCCAGCTCATCCGAACGGACAGTAAGAAGGCTGTATCCCTCTTTTTTCTCACATTTAAGGACTGTCCCCTCTCCCTTAAACAGCCGTCCGTCGAAGCCTGCGGATGCGTATTCCTTAATTTCTAGATGCCTCATGGAAAGCGCCCCAAAAACAAAGAAAAGCATACCGATAAGAAAGATCCATTTAGCCTCAGGCTTCTTTAAGGTCTTCCACTTCCAGCCTCTATGCTTCTTTGCAAGGCAGAAAAGCATAACAAAAATGCACAGAAAAACGGCAGCCGCGCAAAACGCGCACAGCTGCCGCATATTCCATTTAAGATAATATCCGCAGACTATGCCAGATTCAAGGCAGAAGCAAAACCAGAGCTGCTTTCTTTTCATTCACGATGGTCCGTCGTAATCAGAACGATACCATCGATGGAATAATTTGTCAACTAAATATTACCAGTTATACACCGTCTCTCCCGTTGCGGGATTGGTGCTTTCATTATTTGGATTGTTCCCGGGCTGGCCGGTAGTAGTCCCTTCAGAGGGAGAACTTCCCTCAGATGGCGCAGGCTCACTGCCTTCAGACGGAACAGTCCCTTCAGAGGGAGCAGTACCTTCATTCGGAGTTGTGCCCTCACTGGGCTCCTGCGTTGCATTTCCGCCTTCAGGAGAAGTGGTACCCTCGGACGGTGTAGTACCCTGGCTGGACTCCTGTGTTCCATTTCCGCCTTCGGGCTCAGTAGTGCCCTCTCCGGATTCGCTGCCTTCACCGCCGTCCTCAGAGGGTGTGGGAGGTTCTATCTCATCGCCGTCAGGTGTGATCAGCTTGATGATGTTGCCGTCATCGTCTCTGATGATCTGATTGCCGTCATCATCGAATTCCATCTCAACCTTGTAGGGACTGACATATTCCTCCGCCGCTATCCAGGATACGGGGTATGCATTGGTATCAGGATTGTGAGCCGGGCAGTAGTATTCAGGCGCATCGTAGCCTGCATCAGGCAGATAGCTTCTTGAAACTGCACTGCCGCCTGTGGAGTAGTTCATGATGCGGAACTCGTTGATCATCTTGTCCCATGACATTCCGCCGGGTCTTACGGTTGCAACTGTCTGAACGGTGTGCGGGCAGAGCGGTGTGGCCAGGTAGCCGGTCTCGTTGCAGATTTCCACCACCTTGTGGGCATCGCAGGTATCTCCGGGTACGGTGCCCTTGATGAAAATATCGCTTACATAAACGCCTTCTCTGTGGTCCATGGCGCAGAGCTCTGTCGCTCTCTTGCCCGAGTATTTGCAGACTGTTGCGGAGACGAACTGGCTGTCATCCTTCACGAACTTCAGATAATCGTGTTCGCCGAGGGACATGACCTCATCCATTACCTTCTTCCAGACCGCGACTGCTCTGTCGGAGCCCTGTCTCAGAGGAATATTGACGTCGTTGCCGATCCAGACCGCAGCTGAATATGTGGGGGTCAGACCGCAGAACCAGATATCGTATTTTTCGGAGGTGGTACCGGTCTTGCCTGCGGACTCGGAGCCCTTCAGCTTGGCACCGGAGGCCAGACCTCTGGTAACGGTGGTGCGCAGAATATCTGTCATCAGCTGAGCCACCGGCTCATCCAGGACCTTGTGGGTGATGGGCTTTCTTTCAAGTATCACATCGCCTCTTCTGTTGGTGACGGTGGTATAGCAGATGGGTTCAGTGTAGACGCCGTCGTTTCCGAAAGTGCCGTAAGCACCTGTCATCTCAAGAGGAGAAATGCCTCTTGTCATGCCGCCCAGAGCCAGAGCAGAAGCGTTGATATCATTTACCGTGCCTGTAGTGACCAGACTGCTTACACCCATGTTCTGCAGATTCATCATGCATCTGTAGGGGTCCAGCTGCTGGAACAGATTCACGGCGCAGGCATTTATGGACTGCTCAACAGCGCGTCTTAAGCTGTTGACGCCGCTGTAGCCCTTGTACCAGTTGGACGGCCACAGAGCGTTGCCGTACTTGATGGGGCAGTCGTCGATGGGATATGCAGCCGTGAAGGGGCCACCGTTTTCGTAGCCCACCTGAAGCGCAGTGGAGTACACCGCCAGAGGCTTTATGGAGGATCCGGGCTGACGGGTGGATGTAGCTCTGTTATACAGCAGCTTTCCGCTTATATTGCGTCCGCCTATCATACCTACCAGGTAGCCGGTCCTGTAGTCCAGTATAGTCATTGCGGACTGAGGCTGGATGACTCTTTCCTTAGTAGTATAGTACTTCTGACTGATAGTCAGGGAACCATCGCTGTTTCTGGTGAAGGCCTCCGGCTTGTCAGTAAAGTAGTCCTTGGAGATGATCAGATTGTCCTCTCCGTCCCTGCTCTTGTACTTGCTTGCAATGATCCAGCTGCCGCCGCTGTAGCTGTAGAAGATATTGTCCTCGATCTCGTAATATCCCTTGAACTCGATCTGCTGATCTGTCTCTCCGCCGGAGCTGACTCTGTAGAAATTGAGTCTCTTGCCCTTATATATGCACAGATCGCCGTTGTCCATCCACTTGAATTCATCAGAGGTCAGCTTAAAGTCGCCCTCTTCGGTGAAGTATTTGGACTTCAGATAGAGCAGTATCTTGTCGGGATCGCTGCGGTTGTTCTTCTGATAGAGTATATTGCCCTGTTTATCCTTAGTAAGAGTTCCCACATCGGGGAAATTGTCGTTATTTGCATAGACCGTATCCATGATGGACTGGATCTGTGGGTCCAGAGTGGAGTGGATTATCAGGCCGCCTTTATAAAGCATCTTGTAGGCAGTGTCGTAATCATAGCCGCCCTTGGACTGAAGATCTGCAAGCACCTGAGCTCTTACATAATCGGTAAAGTAGGATGTTTCAGTTGTGGTATTTACATTGGTCCCGGGGTTCAGATAAGGCCTGATGGAGTCCTCTCTGGTAGCCTCGAAGGTTGCGTCGTCGATCTTGCCCTGATCGTGCATCAGATAGAGCACCAGGTGCAGACGGTTCTGGCCGTCGGGATTGTAGTAGACCACATATTCGTCATCCTTGGAGACTATATCCATACTCTCAAGATCAGTAACCTCGGAGAGCTTTGCTCTCTTAAGAGGAGAATACTTGTTCGGAGTCTGGGGGATAGCCGCCAGCATGGCGCTTTCCATCAGGTTAAGTTCGCCCACGTCCTTGTTGAAGTAGGCCTGCGCTGCAGCCTGAACGCCGTTGGAGTTGTAGCCCAGATATACTGTGTTGAGGTAGGCCTCAAGTATCTGCATCTTGGTGAGCGAACGCTCAAGTATTACCGTATACCAGGCCTCCTGTATCTTTCTCACGTAGGAGTGCTCCAGTCTGGTCTCCTCCAGATACAGGTTTCTAGCCAACTGCTGGGTTATGGTCGAAGTTCCGCTGATGGTGCTGTTCTTACCTGATATAAAGTCGTAGATAGCGCCGAAGATACGGGTGATATTGAAGCCCTTGTGATCCCAGAAGGTCTTATCCTCCACCGCCACAAAAGCATTTATCAGATCGTCAGGCAAGTCTTTGTACTCTATATTGGTCCGCAGGCCGTCAAGATAAAGATTCTCCAGCAGATTGCCCTGATTGTCGACCATTACGGAGTTCTCAGACAGCAGCTCATAGAGATTGTCCGGGTTGATCTCCGGAGTCTCCTGTATTATGCCGTAGACTCTGTAGCCCACATAGCCTGCCGCTGCGCAGCCCGCAAGGAAGAGCAGCAGGAACAGGATCAGGAAGAACTTCAGAATAGGATGTCTCTTCTTCTTTCTTCCCTTCTTGTCTACCTTGTATTTCCTTGCTTCCTTTGCAGCTTTCTTTTCTGCCTTTTTTGCTTCAGCCTTGGCTTTTTTGCTGTTCTTCTGACTGCGGTTTGCCTGCACTGCTGTTTCAGCTGCCACCGGCTCAGCTCCCTTACTGGCCGCGGCTTCTTCCTCCCCTACATTGAACTCTTCAAAAATGCTGTCCAGATCCGGGGACTCATCCGGGTCATTGATAGGAACAGCCTTGCCTATGGGCTGGTCAGTTCTTGCCACCTCAGCCGAGACTTTGCTCAGCTCTTTTGGGGTGGCGATGATGGTGTCGCTGGAAGGACTGGCATTCCCGTACTGGGAACGCACCTTGTCAAATGCCTCCAGGACCTCCCTTTCATACTCGATTCCGTATTCCTTGCTCATATACCCTTTACCCTTTTATTCGTCGAAAATGTTCTCCGCAAAGGACTCGGGATCGAATTCCTTCAGATCCTCCATGCCTTCGCCAAGACCTATAAATTTCACCGGCAGATCGAACTCGTCTGCCAGAGTTATAACTATACCACCTTTTGCGGTGCCGTCAAGCTTTGTGAGCACTATGCCGGTCAGATCCGCCACCTCGTTGAACTCCTTGGCCTGGGAGATGGCATTCTTGCCTGTTGTTGCATCCAGCACCAGCAGAGTCTCTCTTGCTGCACCGGGGAACTCCCTGTCGATGACCTTGTTCATCTTGGCCAGCTCGTTCATCAGGTTCTTCTTGTTGTGTAGACGTCCTGCGGTGTCGCAGATGACCACATCTATGTTTCTGGCCTTTGCCGCAGCGCAGCCGTCGAAGATGACAGCGGAAGGATCAGCTCCCTCGCCGTGCTTGACGATGGGCACACCCACTCTCTCGCTCCAGATGGTCAGCTGTTCGGCAGCGGCCGCTCTGAAGGTATCCGCTGCGATAAGCAGCACCGATTTACCCTGAGATTTGAAGCGGTGAGCCAGCTTGGCTATGGAGGTGGTCTTTCCGACGCCGTTTACGCCTATCATCATGATGAACAGCGGATATTCGTCCTTCAGCTTAAGAGCCTCGCCCTTATCCACCAGGCCCTTCGTGATCTCTTCTATGGCAGGCTTAAGCTGGTCGCTGTAGTGCAGGCGGTCCATGCGCACCCTTTCCCTGAGTTCATCGGTGATCTTCAAGGTGGTGTCCATGCCGATATCGGAAGCTATAAGCACCTCCTCCAGCTCGTCTATGGTCTCCTCGTCTGCGTAGGGACGCATCAGTATCAGATCATCGATCTTCTCCGCAAGCCTCGCAAAAAAGCCTTTCTTCTTCTTTTCCATGTCGTATCGATCCTTTATATAAACTAGAACTCAAACTCGCTGTCGAGTCTCAGTGACAGGACTTTGGATACACCGTGTTCTGCCATGGTTATGCCGTACATAACATCCGCATGCTCCATCGTCGCCTTCTGGTGGGTGACCAGAGCAAACTGAGTCTTGTCAAAGCCCCTGAGGGCAGTTGCAAAGCGGTTTATGTTGTTTTCATCCAGCGCCGCCTCAACCTCGTCCAGAATGCAGAAGGGCGTAGGCTTTGCCTTGAGCACCGCAAACATCAGAGCGATGGCGGTCATGGTCTTCTCGCCGCCGGACAGCAGATTGATGTTCTGGAGCCGCTTCCCGGGAGGCTGAGCCTCTATCTCTATGGCGCTCTCCATAGGATTGTCCGGATCCTCCAGACTGAGCTTTGCGTGCCCTCCGCTGAAGAGTTCGCTGAAGGTCTTCTCGAAATTCTCCACCACAGCCTCAAAGCTCTCCTTGAACCGGGCTTTAATGGTGGCATCCGTCTCATCTATTACAGTCCGGAGCTCTTCTATGGCTTTGAGAATGTCGTTCTTCTGTTCCGTAAGGAAGCTGTAGCGTTCGCTTACCGCTTTATATTCTTCTATAGCGCCTACATTGACATTGCCCAGAGCCCGTATGCGGTCTCTGTATTCTCTGGATTCCTTCAGACCTCTGCTCATCACAAAGTCCGGATCCTCCAGCTCCGCAGCCTGCGCATAGGAAAGCTCAAATTCATCGAAAAGCTTTTCCTTCATGCTGTCGATCTGAGCAACGGCCTTTGCCAGCTTCAGATCCGCATCGTGCTTCTCCATCTGAAGGTCGTAGAGTCCGCTCTCCAGAGCCCTGCGCTCTTCATCCAGCCCGTCAGCTTCGGTCACTGCAGCCTTCCTGTCAGCTGAAAGCCTTTCGCTTTCGGCCTCCAGAGACTTTTTCTCCCCTTCCTTCTCGGACAGGATCTGAGCTGCATTATCACCGAAATCGGCTATCTGCCTTCTCTGGACATCGTTCTTTTCCATGTCCTTCGCTTTGGAGTCTATCTCATCCTGAAGCTCCCGGATCTGCTGTCTGACCGCGCTGCAGCGCTCCTGCGCGCTGTCAAGCTTCAGCTCGAAGCTGCTTTCCTCAAGTCTGGCGCGGTTGGCCTCTTCAGATGCCTTCTGCTGACTTTCCTTCAGAACTTCATTCTCTGCTGACATCAGTCTGAGCTTGTCCTGCTGGGCGGAAATGGCATCCTCTGTGCTTTCGAGGCTTGCTCTGAGCTCCGCCAGCTTGATATCCGCTGCGGATATCTCCTTTGCCAGCTCCTCAAGTTCTTCCTTCCGCTTTTCCTCGGAAGCAAGAGCATCGCCCTCCATAAGGCGTATCTGTTCTATTTCCTTTTCCAGCAGAGCCTTTTCCAGCTCCTTGTCCCGGAGGCTGTGCTCGAAAATATCTCTTCTTGCCTGAGCCTCTCCGAGTCTGGATTCAGCCTGCTTTTTGGCTGCGGCAGCCTTTTCCAGCCCCTCCGCAGCAGCGGCCAGAGCCTCTTCCAGAGCTTCCTTTTCAGCCTTTCTGGAAAGTATGTTTGCTGTGTTGTTCTTCTGACGGCCTCCTGTTATGGCTCCTGCAGAGTTTATGAGCTCGCCATCCAGAGTGACCACTCTGGCGCCGCTTCCGGCCTTTTTTGAGATCCTTATGGCATCGTCAAGACTGTCTGCCACCAACACTCTGCCAAGAAGATAGTCTATAACAGGATCTGCTCCGCTGAGACTGCACTTTACGCTGTCAGCGGCAAGCCCCCTGAAGCCCTTAAGCCCTTCGAGCTCCGAGACATCGGCATTCTTTCCGGGGCGCAGGCTGTCCATGGGAAGGAAGGTGAGCCTTCCGGCCTTTTCCCTCTTAAGCAGTTCTATGGCTTCCTTGGCGGTATCCTCGCTGTCGCAGACTATGTTCTGCATCTGAGCGCCAAGAACCGTTTCTATTGCCAGCTCCCAGCCCTTGGGCACCTGGATCAGCTCGCCCAGGACGCCTCTGATGCCGGGAATACTCTGTTTCATGATATAGCGCACCGCACCGCCGTAGCCCTCGTAGGAGCTTTCCAGCTCCTCCAGCAGCTTCAGCCTTGCGGATATCCTGCCCTGCTCCAGGCTAAGTTCCTGAAGTTTTGCGTTCTCCTGGGATATCCTGACCTCTGCTTCCGCTACAGTGTTGGACGCCTTGTTCAGGTCTTTTCTTATGCTCTGTTCGCTCTCCTCAAGAGATGTTCCGGAGGCTTCCTTTTCGGCGAGTCTGTCGCGAAGCTGCTTGAGACTGCCCTCGCGTCCGTCTCCGTCTTCTTCGAGGCGGTCTGCCCGTCTCTGAAGGCTGCCCTTAAGGCTCTCCATGCTCTGTATCTCCAGCTTTGCAGAAGACTGGGATGCAGTCAGCTCATAGAGCGCATCTCTCTGCTTTTCGAATTCAGACTCAGCCTCGGCAAGTTCCCTGTCGGCCTTTTCCAGCAGTGCCGCGCTTTCAGCCAGCTTTGCGCTGAAGCCTGCCTGCTCGGCTCTGGTCTCCTCAAGAGTTCTGCTGTATCCCTCCAGGATCTCCTCCTGGCGCTTTTCCTTTTCCTTCAGGGCTTCGATCTCTGCCCCTAATCTTTCATCGTCTCTGTCCAGAGACTGCAGTCTCTCCTTGTTGAGCTCGTCTCTGCTGCCGATAAAGTGAATCTCTTCAGTCTTTTTCGCCAGCTCATCTCTGAGACCATTCAGTCTTTCCTCAAGGCTTTCTGCCCTGGACCTTGCGGCACTGATAGCCCCATCCAGTTCGGAGCGCTTGTCCTGCTGCTCCATCAGCCTCGCTTCCAGCTCGTCCAGCTCGCTCTGGGCTGCCTCGCAGCGGGTCTGGGCTGCCTGCACGTTCTTAAGGATGATGTTTATTTCCACATCCTTGTATTTTTTTGAGATCTCCAGATATTCGGAAGCCTTCTCGCTGTCCTCGCGCAGGCCGTCTATGCGGCTTTCTATCTCAAAAACTATGTCGTTGACCCTTGCCAGGTTGTCGGTGGCAGAGGCAAGGTTCTTCTCTGCGCTTTCCTTTCGGGTACGGTATTTGACTATGCCTGCCGCCTCTTCGAAGATCTCACGGCGGCTTTCCATCTTGTTGCTTATTATGTCTGCGATCTTACCCTGACCTATTATGGAATAGCCTTCAACACCTATACCGGTATCCATGATCAGTTCCCGGATATCCCTGAGTCTGCAGGGAGTGCGGTTGATCATATATTCGCTGTCCCCGGAGCGGTACATGCGGCGGGTTATGCCTATCTCGTTGAAATCCAGAGGCAGTATATGCTCCGAATTGTCTATCACAAGGGTGACCTCCGCCATGCCCTTGGCTTTTCTGGTTTCGGTCCCGGCAAAGATCACATCCTCCATCTTGCCGCCTCTAAGCGACTTGGGAGACTGTTCGCCCAGCACCCATTTCAGAGCATCGGAAATATTGCTCTTGCCCGAGCCATTGGGCCCGACAATAGCAGTGATGCCTTCCGTCAGCTCTATGCTGACAGGGTCGGCGAAGGACTTGAAACCATTTAGTTCTATGCGTTTAAAAAACATTATTACCTCAGATCATCCAGGGCTTTGGCCGCTGCCGCAGCTTCAGCCAGCTGTTTGGACCTTCCGGTCCCCCGGCCGGTTTCCGTGCCGTCAACGAAGACAGCTGCGGTAAAGAGCTTGTCGTGGGAGGGGCCGTCCTCATCCACGATCTTATATACTATGTTAACGTTTCCGCGGGACTGCAGCTTTTCCTGCAGCTCGGATTTGGCATCTCTGCCAAGTCTTCCTTCAATGGCAAGATCTATAGTCTCTCCAAGCAGCCTGAATATGAGCGCTCTCGCAGCCTCCTGGCCACCGTCAAGATAGACGGCGCCTATCAGAGCTTCTATTCCGTCGGAGATTATGGAATCCCTTTCGCTTCCGCCGCTGGATCTTTCCCCTTTTCCAAGCTGAAGCAGATTATTAAGACCTGTCTTTTTGGCCACCGCTGCCAGGCTGCCCTCACAGACTATCTGAGCGCGGGTCTTGGTAAGTATGCCCTCGAGCTTGTCGGGCAGCTGCCTGTACAGGTAGATGCTTACGATCTCCTCCAGTATGGCATCTCCAAGGAACTCCAGCCTTTCGTTGCTGTCAAGCGCATCTCCTGTAAGCTCGTTAGCCATGGAGCTGTGCATGAGAGCCAGTCCCAAAAGCTGCTTGTTCCTGAAGCTATAGTCCAGTATCTTCTCCGCATCGCCTATTAGGGCGTCATCCATTTCTATCGTTTTATTTCTGAAATCAAGCTTCATTATCTTCTTTTACCATGCTTGCCAGTATCTCTTTGGTCTTTTCGCTTATATCGGAATCCGCAAGAGCGCTGGCTTTTATTATGGCGTTCTCTACTGCAGAGGCGGAAGAGGATCCATGGATCTTGAACACCAGACCGTCGACTCCAAGTATAGGAGCTCCGCCGTAGCTGGAATAGTCGAACTGCTTCTTTATATTTTTCAGCTTAGAACCAAGGAAGGCTGCGCCTATCTTTGAAGTGATGTCCGAACTGAGAAGCTCCTTTATGTACTTCAGTATAGACCAGGCAGTACCTTCGGTGAGCTTCAGCACCACATTCCCTGTAAAGCCATCGCAGACAAGCACGTCCGCAAGACCCTTGGGGATGTCGCGGGCTTCGATGTTGCCTACGAAATTTATGTTGTCAGCTTCCTTAAGGAGCTTGTAGGTCTCTTTGAGTATTGCTGTGCCCTTTCCCGGCTCCGTACCGATATTGATAAGGCCCACCCTTGGGTTTTCTATGCCGAAAGCTCTGCTGGAATATATGCTGCCCATATAGGCAAAGCTCAGCAGATCCTTTGCCCAGCACTCCGCGTTAGCGCCGGAGTCCAGCAGCACGGAGAAATGGCCCGGCTTCATAAGGTCCGGCAGAGGCGATGCAATTGCAGGCCTGTCAACTCCCTCAAGACGGCCGAGTATGAAGAGACTTGCAACCATCAGCGCTCCGGTATTCCCCGCGGAAAGAGCCGCATCGGCTACCCCGTCCTTCACAAGCTGAACAGTCTTCACAAGAGAACTGTCCGGCTTTTTTTTCACAGCCCTTACAGGGCTGTCTTCTCCGGTGATAACGTCCTCCGCGTTATGCACCACTATGTGACCCGGACTGTACAGTCCTTCATATTTATCCAGCTCCGCCTGCACTTCGGCCTCCCTGCCCACAAGTACGAGCTGAGCGTCGGTGCGGTCGCAGGCATGAACTGCGCCCTTTACTATCTCCTTGGGGGCATTGTCGCCGCCCATCGCGTCTATAGCTATTCTCATTGAAACTCCTTTTTTATTCAGATGCAATACAAAATAGCGATACGCATAAAGTATCAAGTTATTCTAACATAAAAGCCCTTCAATTCCAACAAAAAAAGCGGCTGATAACGCCGCTTTGAGTGAAGAGTTGGTGAAACTTACATGAAGCCATTTATGCCACAGGAACCTGCCACTCGTTATGCAGGTTCTGGTTTTGTATCGGCTGCTCCTGAGCCTGCTGCTGATTCTGCCTTGCCGCCCGCGGATTTCTTATGGAGTGCATCTCAAGGGGCAGTATGGAACCGGAATGGTCCAGCTGCAGATCCTTGTTGATGCGGGCGCGATACTGAGGATCGGAGCTGTAACGATCTGCAAGCTTCTGAATATTAGCTCCGGTCAGTTCTGATTCCGGCTACCTGATACATCTTATCGTCGGATATTATTACATCTACATCATAATACGGTTTGAACAGCTCTGCAAGTTCTTCAGCGCGCATCAGTGGGTTTGACACTTTCGAAGCGGAACCGCTGTGATGCGCAAGCAGCGCCTCCCGGCTCATGCCATGGGCTATGGTCATGCGGCCGCCCGGCTTAGTCCATTCTGCAAGCCTTTCTATCAGAAACTTCGGATCGGGAAAATGCGGGAAAGCATTGTAGACCACCACGGAATCGAACTGTTTACCGAAATCATAAATCTCAACGTCTCCGCAGATTATATTAACGATGGGCTTTTCGCCCTTTATCACCAGCTCGCGGTTTATCAGCGCCGCTTTTCCCCCTGCTATTTTTGCCATCTCGGGAGAAATGTCTATAGCAGTCAGAAAGCCCACATTTCGCGACAGATAATCGGGGAAGAGAACTCCTGTGCCGCAGGCTACATCCAGCACATCGGAACCCTCCCTGACACCGGCATTATCCAGTATCATGGCGATGACCCGGTCATTGCGCTTCATATCCGAATCCCATCCGGCTGCATATTTATTGAAAAAGCTGATGACTTCCTGTTTTTCAATCATAGTATTAACCTCTCAAAAAGCCGGCACCCATATAGGGCACCGGCTGATGTTTTATTATCCGAGCTTGGCAAGAACGGTCTGTAGTCTTTCAGTTGTTTTTGCCAGCATGTCCTTGTAATTAGCCAGCTTGGTGCGCTCCTCCTCGATCAGAGCGGCAGGAGCCTTGGCAACGAACTTTTCGTTGGCAAGCTTGCCTTCAGCGCGGGCAACTTCCTTCTCCAGTCTGTCCTTTTCCTTCAGCAGACGCTCCTTCTCTGCAGAGAAGTCGATAAGCTCATCGGAGGGCACAAAGATCTGTATGCCTGGAAGAGCTGCGGTGATGGTCTCTTCGTTCTCGAAGTACTTGGCTTCCTCTGCGCTCAGGAGCTCGGCGCTGGTCAGGTTAGCCAGCCTGATGATGTAGTCCAGGCCATCGTCAACTCTTTCTTCAGCAAGAGGATCGCAAACGAAGCGGGCATTCAGCTTCCTTGAAGGAGCAGCCCCCGCCTCCACGCGTATGGTCCTGATGGCCTTTATGCAGTCCATAGCGGTCTCAATGACGGACACATCGTAGGAGTAATCCAGTTCCTTAACTTCAGGCCAGCTCTCCAGCATCAGGAAGTCCTTGGCGCCTTCAGCCTTGGGCAGATAGCTCCAGATCTCCTCTGTGATGAAGGGCATGAACGGGTGCAGCAGCTTAAGAAGGTCCTTAAGAGTGCTTACAAGAACGAATCTTGCAGTCTTCTTGTCTTCTTCGTCATCGCTCCAGAGGCGGGCTTTTACCAGCTCGATATACCAGTCGCAGAAATTGTCCCAGATAAGACCGTTGATCTTGTCTGCAGCCAGAGCAAAGTCGAAGCTCTCCATGTTTGCGGTGATGTCAGCCAGAGCGCTGTTGATGGTGGCGATCATCCACTTGTCCTCGGACTTAAGCTCCGCGCTCTTTGCATCTGCCATGGGCAGGAAGTTACCGTTTTCGTCCTTCAGATTCATGATGGCGAATCTGGAGGCGTTCCAGAGCTTGTTGGCGAAGTTTCTTGCAGCCTCCACCCTTTCGTCGGTGTAGCGGATGTCGCTGCCAGGAGCTATGCCGGAGAGCAGCATGAATCTGAGGGCGTCTGCGCCGTACTGGTCGATGACCTCAAGAGGATCGATGCCGTTGCCAAGGGACTTGCTCATCTTGCGGCCAAGGGCATCCCTGACCAGACCGTGAATAAGCACGTGCTCAAAGGGACTGGACTTCATCTCGTCCGTAGCGGCGAAGGCCATTCTTGCCACCCAGAAGAAGATTATATCGTAGCCGGTGACCAGGGTGCTTGTGGGATAGAAGTACTTGAGGTCTTCTGTCTCCTCAGGCCATCCAAGGGTGGAGAAGGGCCAGAGCTGAGAGCTGAACCAGGTGTCCAGCACATCCTCGTCCTGGCGGATGTGGGTGCCTCCGCACTTGGGGCATACGGTTACGGGCTCGCGGGAGACTATCATCTCGCCGCAGTCGTCGCAGTAGTAAGCGGGGATCCTGTGGCCCCACCAAAGCTGACGGCTGATGCACCAGTCCTTGATGTCCTCGAGCCAGTGATTGTATATCTTTTCGAATCTTTCGGGAACGAATTTCAGTTCCTTGGTCCTTGCGATCTCAAGCGCGGGCTCTGCTATGGGCTTCATCTTTACGAACCACTGCTCGGAGATGAGAGGCTCTACCACGTTGTGGCAGCGATAGCACTCGCCGGCGGGAATGGTCATCTTTTCGGTCTTTACCAGATGGCCTGCAGCTTCCAGATCTGCCACCCATGCCTTGCGGCACTCGTAGCGGTCCATGCCCTGATACTTGCCTGCGGCGGCAGTCATCTTTGCCTGCTCGTCGATGGGCTGTATCATCTCAAGGCCGTGGCGCTGGCCGACTTCGAAGTCGTTGGGGTCAGCTGCCGGGGTGATCTTTACGGCGCCGGTGCCTTTTTCGGGATCGGGATAGGGGTCTGCGATGATGGGGAGCTCGCGGCCGACAAGGGGCAGGAGCACGGTCTTGCCGATCATGTCCTTGTAGCGTTCATCCTCGGGATTTACCGCGATGGCGGTATCGCCGAACATGGTCTCAGGGCGGGATGTGGCCACGGTGATGGAGGGGCCGCCGTCCTTGCCGTCATAGCGGAAGTACCAGTAGCTGCCCTCGTGGTCAACGTGCTCGACCTCGATGTCAGAGAGCGCGCTTCCGCAAACCGGACACCAGTTGATGAGCCTCTTGCCCTTGTAGATCAGGCCTTTTTCATAGAGTCTGCAGAAGTGCTCTACTACGGCCTTATTGCAGCCCTCATCCATGGTGAAGCGCTCGCGGCTCCAGTCGCAGGAGCTGCCCAGCTTTCTTACCTGCTGATCTATGCGGCCGCCGTACTGATCCTTCCAGGCCCAGGCGCGCTTGAGGAATTCATCGCGGCCCAGTTCCTCCTTGGTCTTGCCCTCTTCCTTCTTGATCTTTTCCACGACCTTGACTTCCGTTGCGATGGAGGAGTGGTCGGTTCCGGGCAGCCAGAGGGTACAGTAGCCCTGCATGCGCTTGAAACGTACCAGTACATCCTGAAGAGACTGGTCCAGGGCGTGGCCCATGTGGAGCTGGCCGGTGATGTTGGGGGGCGGCATCATTACTGTGAAGGGCTTTTTGCTCTTGTCGATGGTGGGAGTGAAGGCTCCCGAATTCTCCCAGGCCGCGTAGATGCGGTCTTCGAAATCCTTAGGAGAATAATTCTTTGGAAGATTGTTTTCCATGGGTTCTATCCTTTCAGTTGCGGCGAGACCAGATGGCTTTGGGACAGCCTCTCGCCAATTAAAAACCGTCCTTCAGCAAAAGCCAAAGGACGGATGTTTCCGCGGTACCACCTTTGTTCCTGTGCAGCCCGGATCCGCGGGATTGTATATCCATGCGCGGAGGACCTGCATCAGGCTCTCATTGGATTGCCTTATGCTTCGGGCAACCTTCATCCTCCGCTGTCTTTGAAGCTCTCAGCCGCAGACTTCTTCTCTGTACGGACGCTCTTAAGGACTACTCCTCCCGAAAGGCCTGTTAAATTACAGATAAATATAGCGTATGAACTGCGTGGATGTCAAGGAAAAACGTATTACAGTATTGTGACAAAAGCCCCTTAATGCACAGTAAAAGGACGGAGCCCAAAGGCTCCGCCCCTGCCGTTTTGTCTGATGGTCTGAACCGGTCTCCCTGTTGCCGCAGCCAAACTGCACATCCGGTATTCAGTTCTACAGGTCTCTCTCCCTGGACGGGGCCAGCATCGAGATCACTGCATAGATCAGCAGCGCGGGGAGAGCCAGCTTCAGAAGGCCGCCAAGCAGCCCGAAGAATATGATCGAGGGCAGGAAAAGTATCGTAAAGAATACTTTCATGAATCCCCAGGACATGCGGACTGCGAATCTCATCATTCTGGCAGCCGTGGCCATCATCAGGATAAAGAACAGGATCATCATTGTATTTACCCCCTTCTGTACAAGCCGCAGAGCCTATTCTCTGCAGCGCCCTTTTGTTTACATGTACAGTTTAGTTCAGAAGGCAATTGCAATAAACCGCAAAAAGTATAAAAATCCTGCTGCTATTTCTCTAAAAGCGCAGAATAAAGGTATGAATATTTAGGTGGCGCCGGAGGAAGACAGATTTTTGAAATAACAAGATGGCAGTGCTGACTTCTGTTGCATAGAACCGCATGCGAAGTCTGCGCTGCAATCATCTTTTAACGTATTTCTTTACTCCGTCCGCTTCTGTCTCCCGCAGCAGAGAGTAATCGTATTCGGGTTCGCCGTCGATCTCCACATCATCGTCCCTGAACTCATCTATGACGTAAATGCAGTTATCAGTATAGTCGAAAAAACTCTTGAGCATCTTTCCGCTGGGACTGAATGAGCCCTCGAATATAAGAGTGCCGCGGATTATGTGTATATCGTTGGCCCTGCATTCGTCCAGCAGCTCCGAAAGCTCTGAATCTCCGGGCAGCTGCACCTCGGAAAGAATGCGTATGGCCGCGCTTTCACCTTTTTGTTTGGCATATTTCAGCGAAAAGACCGCATCGGAAAGCGCTGCTTCCCCGCGGAGCAGATACCAATGGTCAAATATGCTGTCCATAAGCACGTCATAAGAAAAACCCCAGTTCCCCACAAAGTCAGGATCGGGCTTGAGCCCAAAGGGCATGCGGCCTACAGTTTCCGACATTTAAAGCACCTCAACAAGCAGATCACTGCGCTATAACTCGATCACATCCAGATCATCCGGCACATAGAGCCCTCCGCCGAAATACGGCCTGCCCTCAGCCTCGTAGAGGTCGCGGCGCTGCTCTATATTGTCTTCCTCGGTATGATACAGGATAAGATTCTTCGCCCCAAGCTCTGCAGCATTTTCGCAGGCATCCCTGACCGTAGAATGGCTTTTTTCATAAGGCCTGAAGCGCTCCGCCTGCGCATAGAGACAAAAGGCTTCGTGCATAAGCCATTCAGAGCCCTCAGCATATTTTCTGCACTTGGGATTAAAAGGCTCATCTCCCAGGCAGCAGAGGCGTTTTCCTTCCACATATTCCAGAGTGAATCCGAACTGCTTAGCCTTAGTAGAATTGATATCGAAGAAAGTACAGGGGCGCCCCAGAACAGTATGGCAGTCCCCGTCCTTCACCTCGATCAGATTCAGCTGTTTTCCTATGCAGGAATTCTGATTTTCGCTGAGAAGCATGGAGCAGGATTCCTGCAGGATGTGTATGAGTTCATCGTGGGCGTAGATGCGCAGTTCTCCTTTATACCGACCCGAAGCCATGGCAGAGGTGGTCATTCTGAGCAGCCAGAAGATGCCAAGCAGATGGTCCAGGTGCTTGTGCGTTATAAACACATCGTGGATGTCCATCAGACCTATCCCGGCCGCTTTCAGCTGAGTCAGCAGCCTGTTGCCGCCGCCTCCGTCCACAAGAAAATGCCCTGAGCATTCCTCGCCGGATGATGCTCCTTCAGCTTCAGTCCCGCTCACGACAAAGCAGGTATTGTAGATCCCCGTGACCCCGGCATGGCCGGTACCAAGCATGGTTATGCGCATACTATCCCCCGAATAACTGTTTTACAAACTCTCCAGTACTCTTGCCGCAGTCTGGGCGATGGCGGAAACAGTCTCGTCATCGATGTCCACAGGAGTTTTTGCGGCGTCCTCGATCAGCCTCAGATTGCTGCGGTCTATCTCAAGTCCCTGAAAAAAGTCCCTCATTTTTGCAGGGTACGCAAAATCGGTCTTCTTAAGAATGCACATGGTCAGCACCAGAGCTATAAGATAGTCGCCCACCGGACCCGCGTGCTCTCCGTCCTTCCAGAAGAGATCGATCTCCGGGTGCACCGCAAGCATCTCCTTCCAGACAAGGCCCACAGGAGCTACCTCAATATTGAACTCTTTGCCAAGATTTACCATGCAGTCCGTGATCTTCTCCTGATTCTCCGGGAAGCGCTTCTCCGCCCAGGGCATGTAAAGCACGGGACGCACTCCTGCTGCCTTGCAGATCTCAACCATGGGCTTAAGGCCCGTCCTGGTCTCCTCTATGCCCGGGAAAGGATGGGCCTGCTGCTGTATGATGCAGTAATCGTAATTGCCGTACATCAGATTGAAGCGCAGGGCAAAATACTCCTGGGAATGCCAGATCAGGGATCTGCCGCCGTAAGCGAGCATGGTCACCTCAGGTCTGGAGCCGGAAGCCGCCTCCACCATATCGGCGAAGGTCTCAGGCATGTCATTGAAAAAAGTGTGGCTGTTGCCGATAAATAAGATACGCATCGCTGCTCCTTCCTCCCGGTCCGGGCATCCCTTCTTCAATAAGTTCTATGCTTTGGGGCAGAGGAATACATCCACGCCTACATCGTAGGTCGTGATGGTGTTGCCGAACATATCCTCCTCTTTACCCTCCACCTGTCCGGCCAGTACGGAAACGGCGCCGTCGATAAGCTTGGGAATGACGGACTTTTCCACACAGAGCTTGGCGTGGGATGGATAGATCACATCGAATTCCGCTTCCCGCTCCATTAGGTGGCGCAGGCCGGCGATGTAAGCCTCCATATCCCGGTGCATGCCGAACATGAATATGCGGCCGCCCTCCTGTATGGGGTCACCTCCGATCAGGGCTCTGTTGGTCCTGTCAAGAATGGAGATGCTGCCGGGAGTGTGGCCGGGAATGTGGACCACCTCCAGCTGTCTCCAGCCAAGATCTATTATTTCTCCGTCCCAGACAGGCACGGTCTTGCCGCTGCTGCCTGCGATATTGTGATAGACTATGCCCTCCGATGGATGCATGTAAGCCCAGTCGAAGGCTGAGTTGCCGCCCACGTGATCCCTGTCGGCATGAGTGTTCAGCAGGACAAGAGGCAGGTCCGTTACGGTCCTGGCTGCAGCAACGACATCCACGTTTCCGAAGCCCGTATCCACAACGAGAGCCTTTCTGGATCCCGCAAGGATAAAGAACCGTACTCCGCCATCCTCCACAGCCCAGCTGTCATCGTAAAGTCTGGTGATCTTAAAATCCATGGCAAACCTCCTTTTTATCTCTTATCTGTCCTTGGCTGCCACAAAGCGCTGAATGCTCTTTTCGTCACTCATCACCAGCAGAGTCTGGCCGCTTGCAAGCAGCATGTCGGGGTCGATGTCTACTATCATGCTCTGGGGAGACTTGATAGCTACTACGTTCAGGTGATAATTACGGCGAAGATCCAGCTGCACAAGGCTGTGGCCTATCCAGTCATCCGGGACCTTGATCTCGTATACGGCAAAATCATTGCCCACGGGAAGATAGTCCAGTATGTACTCGGAGCTGTAGCGTATGGCCACCTGCTCCGCCGTCTGCTTCTCCGGGTAGATCACATCGTCCGCGCCGTTGCGGCGCAGGAACTTTTCATGTATGCCGTTGGAAGCCCTGGATACCACGCAGCTTGCGCCCAGCTCCTTGAGCTGGGAGCTTATCTCCAGCGAGCTCTGGAAATCATCGCCTATAGCCACTATGCAGACATCAAAATTGCTTACGCCAAGGGAGCGGAGGAACTCCACCTTGGTGGCATCGCCTATCATGGCATCTGTCACAAAAGGCATGGATTCGTTCACCTTCTCCTCGCTGATGTCCACCGCCAGCACCTGGTGGCCCAGCTCGCTGAGCTTCTCTGCGGTGTGGCGTCCGAATCTTCCGAGTCCGATTATAAGAATGCTTTTCATATCTTTCTCCTGCTTAACAGCCGGTAATTAACCTACATTGATGGGCTCCTCCGGGAGCCTTGCCATATTGGTCCCGCTGACGGGAACTGCTGCGAAGATCATCGTCAGTCCTCCCACGCGGCCTGTAACCATCAGTAATACAAGTATAAGCCTGGATGCCGTGCTCAGTCCCGGGGTGATGCCTGTGGTGAGGCCTACAGTTCCGATGGCGGATGCGGTCTCGTAGAGGCAGGCTCCAAGGGGAAGCCCCTCGATCTGCCCTATCAGGCAGCCTGCGCTGATGAAAAGCGACAGGTACAGAGTGAGTATGCCTGAAGCGCTCCTTACGGTGAAGGCCGGTATCCTGCGCCCCATAAAATTCACGTCTGCGCTGCGCTTGAATACGGAGCGGGCTGCTATCAGAAGCACTGCCAGGGTTGTTATCTTCATGCCGCCGGCGGTGGATCCGGGAGCTCCTCCCACAAGCATCAGGCAAATGGTGAGCAGCATGCCCTGCGAGCTCAGCGCCGCCTGGTCGTAGGTATTGAAGCCCGCCGTTCTGGTGGTTATAGACTGGAACATGGAGTACAGCAGCCTCTGCTTCAGAGGCAGATCTCCGAATTCGAAGATGAAGAACCAAAGGGCCGGGATGAAAATCAGCAGAACGGTAACCACAAGTATCATGCGGCTCTGCAGCCTGTATTTGCGGACCTGACCCTTGTTAGCAACTATGTCGGACCAGGTCAGGAAGCCCAGGCCGCCTATCACTATCAGAAGCATAAAGACTATGTTCAGAAGCACATTGTCAGGCAGCGTAGTGAAGGAGCTGAATGCGCCTCTTTCCCCCATAAGATCGAAGCCTGCATTGCAGAAGGCGGAAATGGAATGGAACAGCGCCAGCGGTACAGACTTCAGAGGTCCGAACTCTCTGTAGAACACAGGATACAGCAGCACCGCGCCGCTCAGTTCGAAGATGATAGTACCCTTGACTATAAATCTTGTGAGCCTTACGATGCCTCCCAGCTGGTCTGCGGATATGGAATCCCTGAGCATGCTGCGCTGGAAGAGGCTGATCTTGCGGCCCATTATTATCGTTATGACCGTGGACATGGTTATTACGCCCAGGCCCCCGATCTGTATAAGGCAGATTATGACGCACTTTCCGAACACCGACCAGTAGGTGGCGGTATCGAGCACCACCAGTCCTGTAACGCAGGATGCGGAGCAGGCGGTGAAAAGCGCGCTGAAAAACGGTGTCGCAACGCCCTCCGCAGAAGCGATGGGCAGACACAAAAGCAACGTTCCTGTGAGTATGAGCACCAGAAAACCTGCAAGTATTATCTGAAAAGAATTGAGTTTAAGAAATTTCCACTTGAACATAATGGCCTCTTAAGTACCATTCGGTCTGTTTTATCTATCTTCGCGTCCGATGATCTTCAGTGCATTCATAAAGTCCTTCGGGAGCGGAGCCTCCGCTGTGATATGCCGTCCGTCCGGACCGTCAAAGCTCAGCCTTGCCGCATGCAGTGCCTGCCTGGGCATCCACTCGGGGGGCACATCGTAGCCGTAAAGCTGGCCGTAGAGCTCATCGCCTAAAAGAGGATGGCCTATGTGGGTCATGTGGACCCTTATCTGGTGAGTCCTGCCCGTATCCAGCCTGAGCCTCACAAGGCTGTAGCCGTCTATCTGCCCGGTAGTTCCGGGCTCTGCAGGGAAGGCCTCGAGCCTTTTATAGTGGGTGACAGAAGGATAACCGTCATCCCGCACCATGCGCCTGGCCACGTGGTTCGGATCCTTGTCGATAGGAAGGTCTATGGTGCCCTCCTCCTCCGTTATTCCGTGAACTATGGCAAGATATTCCTTCACGACCCTGTTCTTCTTCATCTCCCCGTCCAGAAAGTCCTGGGCATGGGGAGCTTTTGCCACTATCAGCAGCCCCGAAGTATCCCTGTCCAGCCGGTTCACAAAGCGTATCTTCCAGGGGGTTCCGCCTGCTTCGATGCGCTCTGCAATAAGCTTTGCCAGCCCGTTGGCCAGAGTCCCGCTCTGATAGTTTTTGGTAGGATGGACCACCACTCCGGGGGGCTTGTTCACAATCATCAGCTCCGGGTCTTCGTAAGCTATATCAAAAGGCACGTCCTCGGGCTCGAAATAGCTGGATTCTTCAGGCATTATCAGCTCCACCAGCTCGCCCTGCCGCACCCTCATATTCAGTTTCACATGATTTCCGTCCAGCAGCACCTCGCCGCCGTACTTTATCTTTTTCAGCAACCGGGAGGAGAAATCCATGCGTCTTCTTATTATCTCCCGTATGTAGAGTCCCTCGTCATCGGGGCCGGCTATGTAAGTGTATCTCTCAGCCATTGTCCGCCTCTAGAAGAACTTCTCCTTCACGTTGGTCCAGAAATCGTATTCGCTGCGGCGGACCACCTTGATGTGGCGGTCGGCCAGATCCACCAGCAGCTTTTCCATATTGGTCATCTGATACTCCGCCCCGTCCACGATCACGAGCATCCTGTCTATGTATTTGTACTCCGGATAGATGGTGATGGTATTGTCCGGAGGAAGCAGCACGCTGGAGGTGAAGGCTCTGTAGGATGCGGTGTTCATGGGAGCTATGGGCGCCAGCTGAAGCACCTCCACCCTGGGATCCACTATCGCTCCGCCCACTGAGTAGTTGTAGGCGGTGCTGCCCGCGGGGCTGGAGATCAAAACGCCATCGCCGCTGAACTTCTCCACGAAGCTCTTGTCGATGTTTATCTTAAGATGAACAATACTCGAGGCATTTTTCCGCACGACTATATCGTTGATGCCGTAATGGGTGACGACGGACTGGTTCTTCTGCCAGACCCTGACTCTCAGCGGCCTGTGGGTCTGCAGGCTGTAGTTCCCCTCGGTTATGCAGCTGATGCACAGATCCAGTTCATCGTGCCTGAACTCCTGGAAGAAGCCCAGATGGCCGGTGTTTATGCCTACGACAGGTATATCCGCGAATTTCAGAAAGCGCAGCAGGCGAAGGAAGGTGCCATCGCCGCCCACGCAGATAATCATATCCGGTCTCTGCTGAAGATCCTGACGTATCTCCACACCTGCAGCCAACAGCTTTTCCCGAAGCACAGGGAGGGTGCTCCGGGTCATTTTGGTATCATTAGAATGTATGTATACAGATCTTACGCTTTTCATTTTCTCTCTTTTCTGAGCTCTTCCATTATTTCGGCGGGCTTCTTCCCGCTGCGGCTCAGACTGACGATCTTTTCCAACCTCGGCACTGCTTCTTCAAAGAAGCTCTTAAGGCCCGGGCAAAGGTAATACTGCCCGACTTCACCGTCCGCGCTTCTGGCAAAGCGGTCCTTGGGACAGCCTCCGTAGCAGAACCTAAGATATGGGCAGGCCCTGCATTCTGCAGTCAGGCTTCCGGATTTTGCATCCCCGAAGGCGAACTGCTCCTCGCTGTTTGCCATGTCGGAAAGCCTGTCTTTCTTAAGGGAGCCTATGCGATGCTCGTCATCGACGAAGTGATCGCAGGAATATACAGACCCATCCTCCTCGCAGATCAGCACCCTGCCGCAGCTTGGGGCCATCCAGCAGAGGCTTGCCTGTCCTCCTGCTATGATTTTTGCCATCTCTGCGAAAAGCTGTACGTCCATGCGGCCCAGATCGTTTTCGGACCACTCTCTGAATACGGCCTTCAGGAATTCTCCGTAGCCCTCCGGGCTCACGGATTCCTTTGAAAAGCCCTCGCCCTCCCGGACGACTATGGGAATGAACTGCACCCAGCCGGCTCCGCTCTCCCGAAGAGACCTGTATACGCCAAGAGGGTCTGCAGACGATGATGAATTGACCGTGCACAGCAGATCCGGCTCTATGCCGCTTCTGCGCAGCCTGTCGAGATTCCCTCTGACCCGCTTCCATGTGCCCTTGCCGCCCAGATCCCGGCG
>JAEEGL011431334.1_pt1 | contig 48306 bp, 26 predicted proteins | sample 9134231 | NCBI WGS metagenome assembly JAEEGL01 (sample SAMN16246548, study PRJNA631951) | gut metagenome | biome: gut microbiome; feature: rumen; material: fiber-attached | host: Bos | place: Iran: Karaj | collected 2018-10 | reverse complement strand
CATTGAGCCACGATTTCGCTATTGCTTCTTTTCACGCTCCATTACTGGTTTACGCTTTGCAAGTTGCTATCGAGTTGGCGACAACTACCTCTCTTGGGACTTTCACCCTAGACATATAACATGCCCGACATACTTAAAAAATCAGCCTCAAAAATTTGAGACTGATATTATTAATTATTCTAATGTTTTTACAATTCTATGAGTTTTACCATCATCACCTAAATAAGTATTTTCAGCAGTATAAGGCTTTAATATACCCTTTTCCATCATATCAACTACTACCTCTGCAATTTTAGGATCAAATTGAGTACCACTACATCTTTTAAATTCTGAAATTATTTTTTCAATACTATAAGGCTCCTTATAAACTCTTTTTGAAGCCATCGCATCAAAACAGTCAGCACAACAGATAATTCTTGCGACTAAAGGTATATTTTCGCCCTTTAAGCCCTCTGGATAGCCTGTACCGTCATATCTTTCATGGTGAGATCTTGCGCCTTCTATAATTTGAGGAATTGTTGAAATACCATTTAAGATTTTAGCACCTCTTGTTGTGTGAGATTTCATAGCTTTAAATTCATCATCTGTTAATTTACCTGGCTTATTTAAAATATTATCAGGTATTGCAATCTTACCAATATCATGAAGTAAGGCAATATAATAAATATTATCTACCTCATCTGGCTTTAATCCTAAATTTTCAGCAATTAATTTAGAATAATAACCTACTCTTATTGAGTGACCATTAGTATATTCATCCTTAGCATCGATTGTTCTTGCGATAGCTTGAATTGATTCAACAGTTATATTTTTATATTCTAATTGCTTCTTTAAAGATTGCTTTGTTTTAATATGAATAATTAAGAATGAAACAAATATAATTAAACCTAAAGATAATATAGCAACAATAACCCAGAACCAAATCTCTTCATGAACCTTCTTATCCTTTACTAAATCAATTGTAACCTCATTAGATAATTGACCATATTCATCCTTAGCATAAACGTGGAATTTATAATTACCACCAGCAAGGTTAGTATAATAAATACTTCTATTATTACCATCAGTTTCATGATATTCTTGATCAATTCCATCTAGCTTATAATAAATTGTATAGCCCTTATTAGGTCTAAAGCCTAATATTGATAAATCAAATGATACACGATAAACATTCTTATCAACATTAATTGAATTACCAGAAAATTCCTTTTCATCTAGCTTTATAGATGAAACAGCCATTTTAACAGGAATTGTAGCTTCCTGCTTTACATTAAAATTATATACAAATACACCATTTGTAGATTGGAAATAATAAAGCTCATTTTCTTCATCATAATATCCTGATGTATTAGCAATTATTGATTGTAAGCCATTAGTATTATCATAAAATTCATAATCAGTTAAAATATCACCTGATAAAGAATCAGTTATATAAACCTGAGTTTGGCTTCCAATTACATATTTATATCCAACCTCATTACTAGATTTTTTATATTTAATTTTTGATAATTCAACAATAGAACCTTTAATATAAGGAATTGTAATTTCTTTTGAAATATAATTACCATCAACATTTTCTAATCTAAATAATCTACTATTTAAATTATAATAAATATAATCACCATCAACTAAAAATTTTAATCTATTACCTGTAACATTCTTTTCAGTTGGAATTTCAGTTGCTGTTGTGAATTCATCATCAATTACATATAAGCCCCGTGTTCTATCAAACATAAGCTTACCATCATTTGTTTTATTAATATATAAAACATTAGAGCCTATATGCATAATAGAAAATGTATTTCCATCAAATTTAATAACACCCTTTGAATAACCAATAGCTAAATAATCATCAAATGCTCTTAATGATCTAGCTGTACTAGCTAAATCAGCATTAGCATCCTTACCAACAAGACTACCTAAATGATTTTTAATATATTCAATATCAAATATATTAACTTTTTCATTTGCTATATCATATTCAACTATACCTATACCAGCAACAGCAAAATAAAGCTTATCGTTGAATTTTTCAATGTCTTTTGGTTGATATGAGAAGGTGAAATTTTCATTTCCTGCTAATCTACCCTCTTCTGTTTTAGCATTTGCATAATTATTAATTGTGTTCATTAAGATATTATCAGGTAATATCTTTTTTGTTATAGTGTCATATAAATAAATATGTGAAGATGAAACAATATATAAAATATCATCATATTTTTCAACCGCATAAACATTTCTATCAAAGGCAGGTGGAGTATTTAATGATTGCCAAATAGGATCATCATATAATAATTCTAAAATAGCATTTTTAGTAATTATAGAAACACCAGATGCTCCAATATAGTGAGAGGCAATCCAAATATTACCTTCATAATCAATCATCAAATCAATCAATTGACTATTATTTTCTAAACCATTAACTAAGCTAATTGAAGGGATATCGTTAGATAAATCAACAATAAATAATCCCTTTTTATCACCAGCAACATATAATAAATTATCGCTAGAATATAATAATTTATTAATTTGGTCAGCAACAGTTATATCATCTAAAAATTCCTTTTTATCCATATTATATCTATGGATAATACCAGTATCCTCTGCTATATATAATATATTACCAAAAGAATATAAATCTGTAACCTTTGGATAATCTAATATTTCATTTCCATCTGCATCATAAATACCTAATTCATTTTGATAATAAAAAGAATTATTTTTAGTATCTAATGCTATATCTGAAATTGAAGAATCATTAGTTATTGTAATTTTTTTAATTTCTTTAGTACTAACATTATATGTTAATGCACCTTTTTTAGTAGAAATATAAAGTAAATCATTCAACTCGTCAAATACTAAATCCTGAATTTCAGAAAAATCATAATCAACCATAGTAAATACTTCATTTTCTAAAATCAAGATTTCATTAGATGTTGCTACAAATAAAGTATTATGCTTTTTAGCTAAGAATCTAACATTTAAAACAGAATGCTCTTGGTCCTTATATTCAAAGCTTTTAAAATTCTTAAAATCTTTTGAATCATATCTTACTAATCCTGAATATTGAGCAATCCACACAAAGCCATCATCTGTTTGACATAAAGCCTCAGCACCAGAAACCTCTAAGTTAACAGGAATTTCTGTTTTATCGCCCATTATAGCATTAGCCTTAATTGGATTGCAGAATAAAACAATTAAAAAAACTAAAACAATTGACAACGCCAATGAATATACTTTTTTCATACAATCCTCCTTACCCACTTCTATATTTTCAAACTCTCATATCTATATTATACATAATTTTTTAATTATGTCAGTTAGATATTTTACAAATTTAAAAAATGGTTGTGAATTTTTAATCCACAACCATCTTTATTATTATGCTTTTTTTAAACCTTTAATATACTTATTTAAGGCTTCAATGTTATAAAAATCAGCAAATGATAAGCCAGTTAATGCTCCTTTACCATCCTCAACACCAGAAATAGCTTTAGTTTTTTCATCATAAAGAACTAAATGCTCAATGCTTGAATGATAATAGAAAATACCATTTGATAATAATAGCTCATCAACAACACATTCTCCTCCACCACTTCTATCGCCAATAATCTTTACATGATCATATTGAGCTGCAACATAAGGGAATGCATTACCACATGAGAATGATTGGTTAGATGTTAAAATATAAAAATCAAAATCATTACCATATGAATCCTTCTCATCAAATTTACCATCATTATTTGAATCAACTCTATAAACTGATTTATTAATTTTCTTTGTTAATTCATTTTGAATATATAAAACACTTCTATTATCTTTAGAAATTAAAGCTAATACCTTACCTAAAATGTAGATCATTCCTCCGCCATTTTGAGAATCATCAATAATGACATTCTTAACCTTAACCTCTTTTCCATCAACTGTTGTTGTATGGGCTTTAATAGCGTTTAATTGTTGAATAAAGAAGAAATATGAATCCTCACTAGCTAATTCAGCATCAGTCTTTCTTACATCACCATTATAAGAATTATTAGTAGCTGTAAATGAATCGAAATAAAAATATGCAGTTTCACCATCAGCTGAATATAAAATAGCATTCTTATCATCTTCAGCAAAATTTGCAGCCTTCAATGCTTTTTTTCTTTCTTCCTCTAAGAATTTACCAAATATTCTTCTTTCTTCTACTAATTTGCTTGAGGTTGCATTTTCAATACCAGCACCACCATTATCTTCTCCCCAAGGAGTTGATGATGTATTCATTTTACCGGTATGGTTATCCTCTAAAAGGAAGGCTGCTTGACTATAAGCTTTACCTCTTATAACTGAATTATCATCAATCATTGCATCATAAATGCCATAATTTTCAAAATATTTTTTCATTGATCTTATATTTCTTGTTGATGCTAGACCATAGAAATTTTCAAATTTTAAAATGAATTCAGATCTATTATTATATCTTAAATATAAAGGCATCTTAGGATGCATTACCGCATCCTTTTCCTTATAATTTTCTTCGATATATTTATACATTTGTTCCAATACATGGAATGTTTCTGAAGAATCTTTCTGTTCCTTAACCTCAAATTTAGTTAAATTATCAAGTTCATCATATTCATAAATACTTGTATAATTATAAAAATATTTATGATTTGTATAATAAGATAAAACAGTATTTAATAAACCAAAAGGATAATAATTAACATTATTTTCTCTAAATGTTAAATAATCTGCTCCCTCATAGCTTATATATGTTTTTGAATTAGGATTAATAACCTCAGATGTTTTATTGCTTCCAATAAAAATAGAATGCTTAGAACGATCTATTGCAGATTTATAAACATTATCAAATGTACCATCAATCAAAATTTTTTGATTGATTGGATCTATTTTAACTAAAACATCCTGCTTACCATTTGTTGTTAAAGTCCAAACAGATTCACCATCTATCTCATCTACCTTAGATACAGTATCTGTTTTAAGTAAATATTTATTATATAGCTTAGACATTTCATCTAAGGAAATATAAGGTACTAATGATTCATTTTCAACAAATCTTAAATTATATTTTCCTAATTGGAATTCCTCTTCATATAAATTAATATCATAATAATTATCTGTAGAAAAAGATTTAAATGGTTTATATGCATTAATTTCTTTAGATGTTGATTTAACATCTCTTACAGTTTGTTTTTTATCAACAAGCTCTGTTTTAATTTCTGAATCATCATCGAATTTAAAAGTAAAAATTGTTTTATCTCCAACCTTAATTGAAGAAATATCAACTACTTCTTTAGCATCAAGTCCATCATCGCCCTTTTCACCTTTTAAAGTAGATAAATTAACTAATGTTTTATAAGCAGATTCAGGTTCGCTAGAATATTTCCATTTTAAAGAATTATCAATTACACTTAATTCAACCTGATCACCCTTTATAGATGCTAACCATTCCTCATAAGTGCCAGGATAATTACTATCTTGAGCTAGCTTATAAATTGCATATCTTCCATCATTTTCATTAGGGTCTTTATTGTTGCATGAAGCAACAGTAAGACTTAGCCCTAATATAAAGATAAATCCAAATATTTTTTTCATAGGAAATTCTCCTTTATTATTTATTTGCCACTAATTCATCAATCTTCTTAGTTAAATTTGGATAATCATACCATAATTCCTTTTTAATCTCATAATCAACAGGAACACCATTTTCAATAGTCTTATAAGTATCTCCATCCTTATAAACTACACCAAATTGACCAGATGTCTTATATCCAAATCCTGAAGCATCTGTAAAGCTTGTAATAGGAGATGCTCCACCAGCACCTGCAACACCAATAATCTTTACATTTGTTCCCTTTAACATTGAAGGTAATGCTGAACCACAAGAGAATGATGCATCAGATGTTAAAATGAAGAAATTAAATTTATCTGCATAAGTATCACCATAAACACCATCACCATCAAAATCTGCCTCATAATGATATTCAACAACTTGACCATTTCTTGAATCAGCAACACAGAATCTAGGATCTTTTGTCATAATACATGCAGCAAAAGGCATAACACCCATAGCACCACCTGTATTTGCAGTAATATCTAAAACGATATTTTTAATCTTAGTTGTTCTAGTCTTATTTTGATTTTCAATATCCATAATACATGCAGCTAAATATCCACAAGTATCATTTTTCTTTAATTCTTCGATATCAGGATCTAAGGCATAAGTCTTAAAATTATTAGGGAATCCATATTGCATCATGAAATTATCAAATGCTAAATATGCTGTATCCTCTGTTTCTTCTGTTCTCATAGTACGTGATATATTACTATCGCTATTAAATCTTAAATTATAATAATCATTCGCTTTATTATTAATACCTATAGTATGAGTCTTAGGATATTTTGGACCATAAACATTAAGTAATCCTTTACTTGGAACATCAAAAATAGATACAAATTCTACATTAGTATGACCATCATCAATATCAGTGTTTAAGAATTTAAACATAGCTTCTTCATATGTTCTAACATTTGTTGATTGTAAATTATTCTTATAACCCTTATCAGTTAAATATTTATCGAATGATTCAATATTCTTAGCTTCCTTTACTGAATATACTTTATCAAATGCTAAACATAATAAATTATAAGTAAATTCTGCAACTTCCTTACTTCTTTCTTTTTTAGCAACTCTTGTTTCACCAGTATTAATAATTATCTTTCTATCATATACTTCTTCTGTAGGTTCTATTGTGCTTTCCTTTTCAGCAAAGCTCATATACATAGTTAAATAATTATCCTGTTCTTTATATTTAATCTTTGTAATTCTATTTTGAGCATCCTTAACCTCGGCATTTGTCTTAGAATCTAAAATAACACCAGTACCATTGCTGTATAAAGCAAATTCTAGATTAGAAGGATCTGCCTTCTCATCAATATCTATACTTTGATAAGTATATTTATGACCTGATTTAGTATCAACCTTTTTAAATGTATAAGCTACTAATTCACCATATTCTTTAAAGCCATATTGGAATACACCATTTCCTGAATAACATAAGCTTGTAATATCAGGATGATCAAGTGATGTAGGATTTAAGAAGAAATCCTTGCCATTATAAACATAAGGTTCAAGGCTTGAAGGTTGAAGTAAAACATTCATTAAATCATAAGGAACATAAACGTTTCCACCCTCATCATATAATTCAATTTTATAATCGTTTAAAGAAACCTTACCCTCATCCTTGCCAGTTGTTCCTATCTTAGTGCTTTTAGAGCTTCTAATAACACCACCAGATGTTAAGCAATAATCTTGGCCAATAGAATCAGATTTTAATTCAGTTAAAATGCCAATATTCTTATATGATATTTCATTATTTTTAGCATCAAATTTAACAAAACAATTTGGATTATCCGTTTTAGTTAATGTAGCTACACTACCTTCCTTTTTATGATTAAAATTAACTGAAGACATTGTACTTAATACTAAAGATAAATCATTACAGCTTAAATAAGGAACATCTCCATAATTTTTTGCCTTATAAGTTGTTATTGGTGTTGATTTTTCTAAATCAGCAACCTCCTTAAAAAAATAGCTTTTTTGATTTAAAACTGAAATGTTATCACCAATTTTAGTGTTACCACCATTATTATCATTATTACAAGAAACTAATGTGAATACCGATAATATACCTAAACTAATTCCTAAAATACTTTTTTTCATAAGACTATTCTCCTTCGTAAATTGCATAAACTTCTAATTATAATTTACCATATTACATGCAACAAATGTGCAACAAAGAAATGTATAAACGTGAAAAAAGCTGCAAATAATGCAGCTTCAATTCATATTATTAAATTAATTAAACAGTTGGAACTAGATTATACCAATTTAGCTTTTCATCTAAATTAGTATCTAAGCCCTTTGTCCAATTCAAATCAGCACCAGTTGAAATGGCAACATATACTCTTCTACCACCAGTTAATACCATTACATCTGATAAGAATTCTTCTACCTTATCAGCTTCAATTGCTTTATTGTATGCAATGCTATCAGTTCCTTCCTTATCGATTACAACAATAAAGTTAACTGCTACTGTAATATCTCCTCTTTTAGCAATTTTAGTTGATGATGTATATGCTAAATCCTTCTTATTGTTGCTTGCATCAACTACAGCATTACCATAAGTGAACTTACCAACTAATTCATCATTCATAATATCAATTCTAATCTTATCCTTTCCTACAAATCCTAAATAAGTAGGATCAGTTTCTGTTTGTGAGCTTCCTCCTGATGGTGTTGGATCAGTTTTTCCTGAATCGGAAGCATTATTATTACATGCTGCTAAAGAAAATGCGAATACTGCTCCTAAAGTTAATAATAATTTTTTAAATTTCATATTTTAATCTCCTCAATTTTTTTATTTATATTTATATTTTATAAAAATAGAACAATATATTCTATCGTTATAACTTAAATTAATTCAACGACTTTTCCTTAAAATGATGACTAATTCATCATCTTAATTTTGTCTGTGGATTTATTAAACCCATTTACTAATATTTGTTAATAAATATTCTCTATCAATCATTTGTTCTTCTGTTAAGGTATATTTAGCTTCAACACCATCATCAATATTTACATATTTACCATCCTTAAGCTTAGATATTGTAGTTAAGCTTGAATGGTATAGTGATGAACCAATTCCTGTATAATATGTACAAATAGCACATGGTCCACCTGCTGTTTTAGCACCTAATGTAATTACCTTATCGCTATTAAGTGTTGCTAAAGCAGGTAATGCATTTGCTGAACTAAATGAATAAGCTGAGCTTAAAATGTAAACATTATAACCTCTATCAATTAAAGAAACATCCTCATCGTCAACTTTTCCATCTAAGTTCATATCAGCCTTATATTTTTGAACATTTACTGCACCAGTAAGAGGATCTACTATATTTACAGTTACCTCACCAACTAAAATTGATGCTGAATATATTAAAGCATCTGAAGAACCACCACCATTTGTTGTTAAATCAACAACAACATTTTTAATTTTTGAATTTTCGGCCTTTTTTAAACCACTATATAAATCAGCAAATATAGCTGCTGTAGATGTTCTTCTAACTGTATCATCTGTTTCTTCATATAATACTTTTTCATTAATATCAACGAAGTCATCAAAATTCACAATAGCAGTTTCTTCTCCATACTCAACTCCAATTGGAATTGTATAATCCTTACCAAAAACCTTACGAGTTTCATATTTATTTTCTTTTAATTCAGATTGATTTTCTTCATTCTTGACTGCTACAGGATTCAACTTTTTTTCATCAATTTCGCCTGATTCATTATCATAAAATGTTGAGAAATTATCAAATGCAGTATGTCCATCACCTATATAAGATAAGGCAATCGCAAGACCATTATCGATTGTTTTTGGATTAGTAGATTTAATATCTTTATCATAACCATTATTAGTTAAATATGTATCTAATGAATCAAATTTATTTTCCAATCCATAATTTAAATCAAATTCTAAGCATAATGATTGATAATTATAATCAACTAATGCATCACTTATTGATTCCATTTTAAGGCTTTCATTATAATATTTTTTTCCAAAATCAGTTAATAGCTTAATACCAATTACTGTAACAGTTAGCTGATCATCAGCAATAATATATAAATCCTTATAATTATATGCAAAATTAACTCCCTTATTTAAGCTAAATAATAAAGAATTATATACTGTAACTGGTATATATAGCTCACCATCCTTATCATAAATATCTAATGAGCTATAATCATTTAAATTAACAGTAACAGGTTTACCTGCCTTATATTCAGAAGATAATAATTTATATGCTTTTGTATCTTTACTGTAAGTAAGTAAAGCTAAAGGCTTCTGATTATCATTTGAAATACCACTAAATCTATCAAAATCATCATATTTAAATGTTTGATTTTTTAAATTGATTGTGCATGTTGCCCCATTTTCATTTTTAATTACTAAATCATCATTTTCCTTTGTTGCATTATAATAAGCATCTGCAGATGGATAAGTAGTCTTTCTTAAATCACTCATAATACTTACACCATCTGTAATTTTAATATATGGAATAATACTATTAGCTTTAAATAAAACATCAAATTCACCTAAAGTGTTGGGTTTATTCTTTTCATCTGCTGCTATCAAAGACTTCTTTATTATTCTTTCTTTTGATATATCTTCCTTATTAGAACATCCTGCAATAGATATTATTCCTAAAAGAATCGCCCCTAAAATATATAATTTTTTCATAAACCCTCCAACTACATGCTTAAATCTTTAACATTTTCTAGCACGTTTGCTTCATTATCAATAACATTTGTATTAATTTCATCAGATACATCAGCTTCATTTAAGAATTGCTTCTTTTCTTCTGCACCATAAATATTTTTATTGACTTCATTTACCAAGCCATTTAAATCCTTATCCATATCATCTAATGTTTTTATTACTGCTGAAGCAAGCTTCATTCTATTTTGACTTGTTGTAGACATTTTATCGAAGGATAAGCCTTGGCTTATTTTATAATCATTATAAGCAATGGCTCTATTTCTTAAATAATCTCTATTTAAATAATTAGGAGAGCTATTATCATTAAAATCTCTTAATGCTTCTATAAATTCCTTATATTGATCAGATGTTCTATTGAAAAATCTTTCAAATAAGTTTCCTCTATTATTTATTCTTATCTCTTCATAATCAAAAGGCTTTTTATCATAATTATTTGAAAAATTTCTTTTAAATATATTTAAATATTCATTATCAAATGCACTATTGATACGCTTAAGCTCAAAAACCTCTTTTGGAGTTCTTTCTCTTATAATAATGCTATCATCTGTTCTTTTTGAAATAATAGCATTATCAATTGACATCTCCTTATATGAATTAGTTTCGCTATCAAATTTTAAAGCAACATATTTAAAGAAGAAATCCTTACCAACCTCTAATCCATAATTTTTAACAACATTAAATGAATCTTTAATTTTTTCTAATTCCTTTGCTCCAAGAATATCATTAAATTTCAAAGAAATAGGATTTGTAATACTCATATATAATGGATTTCCTGCTAAAATTGCTTGCGCTTGTTCATCAGTTAAATCAGGAAATGCTAAAGGCTCAATCTTTTGATTTTTCACAAAATGAGCAGGGTATGCTAAAACCTCAACCATACCTTGTATACCAGAAATAGCTTTTCTTAGCCCTGGGCTTATATAAGCATCAGGATTACCCATTGCTGATGCAAATACGAAGGCATCATCACAAACAGCTTGATTTTCTTTATAAAAATCTAAAAGCTTTTGAGGATCATCTAACACATTTATAAGCTTTTCTGGATCAAATTCTAATACATTCTTATATCTTTTATAAAAAGCGATATCAGGATGATCTTTATATTCTTCATATAATTTAACATTATATTCTCTTGCTTCATCTGTATCCTCTGTTTTTAATCCACTGGCAAATGATCTTGCTAAATATAATTGATCTGAAGGAATATCTCCATAATCAGATATTAATTTAAGATAAATTTCATGTTGTTTTTTTATTTTTTGATCAATACCAGTAATAGTTAAATAATAATTAGCAAATTTAGGATCATCTAATTTGTCATTTAATTCCTCATCATATGAAAGCTTTATTTCATTAGGTAAATACAAATTAAATTCATCAACTAATCTTTTATGGTTTGAAATAATTTCATTTTTTTCATTTTCTAATAGCTTAAGATCATCTTGCATAATAAATACCTCCTTACTTAAAATATAGGCATAAAGCCCCTTAAGGTATTTTTATTTTATCATTTAGTATGCCACAAACCTGCAACAAAAAAAAGAAAAAGACTATTCGTCATAGTCTTTATCATCAAACATAGCCCATTCATACTGAATCATGTATTCACCACGATACATTCTAATAGCATTTGGATTACCATTTTTATATTCATATGCATCACAATCAATCTTATTAGGATCTATGAAGCATTCATTATGTCTTTTTATAAATACTTCTTCAACACCTGAAGCTTTTAATGTTTCTTGAACATCAGCAATTAGATTTCTTAAATAAGATTTGTGATCCTCTTCCCATAGTACAGCATTAAGCTCATTAATATTTGAGGATGCTCCTTCTCTATCAACTAAATAAGCAAATAATTCTTTAGATTTTTGATATTTAAATTTAATAGGAGTACCATCCTTAAACACCTCAAAATTACCAAAGCATTTAACCTGTAAAAGCTTAGTTGGTTTAATTTCTAATGTGTATCTTAAGCCATCAAGCTCCTTTTTAATCTTTTCAACACTTACAGGCTTTAATACATATCCAGATGCATGAAGCTTATAAGCATCAAGTGCGTAATTATCGAATGCAGTAACAAAAATAATATTAACCAAAGGATTAATCTTTTTTAATTTTTTAGCAAGATTAATACCACTAATCAAAGGCATTTCAATATCTAAAAAGGCAATATCAATCTTTTCATTAACTGTTTCCTCATAAGCTTTTTTTGGATTTGTATAAGAAAAATATTCCTCATCAGGCATAATCTTCTTTAAAGTAGATTCCAAACGTAACAATTGTAAATTTTCATCATCAACCAATAATATTTTCATAACTCATACCCTCATTTTTTAAATTTGACTGTTATCTTAGTACCAACATTAACCTTACTAGATATGCTTAAATCCCCATCGCATGTCTTACTAATTCTATAGCTAATATTCTTTAAGCCAAAATGGCCTTCATCAAAATCAATTTCACTTATGTCAAATCCGATACCATCATCCTTTATTTCAACAACGTAGCAGGTATCTGTTTCATACGTCGTCAAGGTTACAGTTCCACCTTCAATTTTCTTTAAAATACCATGCTTAATCGCATTTTCAACCAAAGGCTGAATTGTAAGAGTCGGAACCTTAAAATCAATTACTCCTAAATCATATACAATATGAATTCTATCATTAAATCTAAGCTTTTCTAAAGCAACATATGTTTCAATATGCTTAAGCTCTTCTTTGAATGGAATACTCTTATCCTTAGTAATAGATGATAAATTCATTCTCAAATATTCTGTAAAATCATCTAAGGACCTTTGAGCCTTTTCAGGATCTATATCAATAAGAGTTGATATAGAGGATAAGGAATTATAAATAAAATGTGGCTGAATTTGTGATAGCATAATTTTAATTTGAGCATCCTTAGTCTTTTCCTGCTGCTCAGCAAGCTCAATGTTCTTTTGAACATTTACAAAGAAGAATAAAATTTCAACTGAAATAATAATTGTTGCGTAAGCTATTGCATAGCCCTTTAGCACATTTTGAATAAGAATTGATATTAAAGGTAAAACGCAATATATCGCAAAAGCAATCTTTTCTCTTATCTTTATACTATTATTTATAAATGTAACTAATAAAACTGTTGAGAAGGCTATGAATTGATATCCTTGAGATAAAATCATAGTCTTACTTCTCATATATTCTCCATTTTCTGAATAAAAGAAAATTCCAGTAAATAAATTAACAATGTCTAATACAACAAAAATTATAAATAAGAATATACTTATAATTAACGCATGCTTTTTCTTATTGTGAGGCATAACTATATAATATAGTGTATACATTGAAAGCAATACAACCTCAATATTATTCATTATATAAAATGTCGTATAGGAAGCCATAATAAAAGGATCACTTGTATAATAAATCTTAATTATACAAAACGACAAATAGACAACAAAATGAAAAATAGTAAAGGCCATAAAGGCTAAAAGCCATTTTTCATCAACTCTTTTATTTGCTTTCAATATTAAATTAGTCATATGTACAAAAAGTATTAATATACCCATTATACATACAGTCATATTAAACACAACATTATTAGCCATTATAAAACCTCTACTTATTTAACAATTTTTTTATTGTTAAAACATTTTCTTCATTACATCTTAAATAAGAAATATCACTTGATAAATTCTTAACAATTGAAATACCAAAGCCTCCAATTTCAACATCTTTAGAATCATTTAAAATCTTTTTATTCTCTCTATTTAATGGATTAAATTCTAATCCATTATTAATAAATTCAATTATTAATTCATTATTAATTATTCTAGTATTAATATCAATAAATAAATTATCAACCTTTTCATAAGAAATGTAATTATTTAGCATTTCATCAAAAATAATACTTACCTCAGATAAAATCTTCTTATCTAAATATGAATAATAATCATTAAATTTATTAATTACCTCTTCTATTATATCAAATTTAGGATTTTCAAAATGGAAATTACAATTCTTTGATTTAATTTCTAAGACAAGCATTGTAACATCATCAAATGCTTCCTTATCCTTAGTAAATTCATTAAGTGATTTTTGCATGTTATTAATAATATTTTTAATTTCTTCATTTTTAGATTTTTCTAAATTATCACTTATTCTTGCATAACCAAATTCTTCATTAAAATCATTAATAGATTCATTTAATCCATCAGTATACATAAATATTATATCATTATCAGATAGCTTGATTTCTTCACTTTCATATTTAAAATCCTCAATACCACCTAAAATGAAATTAGATTTAACATCAAGCTTTTTAATTTCATTTTCATGAATTAAATATGGACGCTCATGACCTGCATTAATGAAATTTAAAGATTTCGTTTCAACATTTAAAACACCAATGAATGAAGTTATAAATAATCCTGCCTCATTATTTTCTAAAAGCTCATTATTAACCTCAAATAAAACATCTTCTAATTTTTTATTAGTTAATAGCTTTGATTTAATTAATTCCTTACTACGCATCATAAATAAGGCTGCAGGAATACCTTTTCCTGATACATCAGAAATAATAATTGCTAGATGCTTATCATCAATATAAAAATAATCATAAAAATCTCCACCAACTTCCTTAGCTGATGTTATAGATGCTGAAACTAAAACATTTTTATCATTAATATTATTTTTAGGTAATGATTCAAGCTGAATCTTAGATGCAACAGAAAGCTCTGCATTCATTCTTTCCTTTTCCTTTGTTGCATCCTCTACTCTTTCTGCATAATTAATTATTTCATTTTCAAGCAAAAGGAATGACTCAGATAAAATACCTATTTCATCTCTTGAATTAATATTAGTATTTATTACCTCTAAGCCCTCATTATTTAATAATTTTTCTTTAAATTTATCAGAAGTTAATGTTAACTTCTTAACATTTTTAACAATCATTAAATGAGCAAAGAATACATAAGAAAGAACAAGCAAAATACTAATTCCAATTAAAGTTGACGCTAAAATAATTGAAAAAGCTCTAATAGAATCAAAAACCACTGTCCTATCATATTTTAGAATAATTCTTACTGATAAATCATCATTTTCCATCATATCAATGAAATAAGTAAGCTGATTTCCTTCTTTATAATAACCATTATTTTTTATTTCATTAATAACCTTATGATCATATTCATCTAACTTTTTATAAGACCCAGGCATTTCATCCACATAATTAGCATCATCAAAACGGAATAATGTATCAACAATATTTAAATATCTGTCATTTTCCTTATCATAATAAACAATATCCCCTTGAATACCATCAGCAATGCCTAATGCTGATACTAAATCAGATTTTAAGCTTGCAAAATGTGATCTATTTATAGGACCAGTTCTACTCATACTCATCGGTCCTAAAGAAGGATATAAATCAGAATAAATAGTTGATAAATATTTATATAATTCCTCATTTGACTTATTATTTAAATCTGGATATGTTTCATCATCTGCCACAAATTTAGTATAAGTTTTTACTATATATTCAACAACATCACTTCTAGAATCTAAAGTTTTATATGATTCACTACCGACATTTATATCACTAAACCAATCATTAGCTACTTCAATGGATAGTTTTAATGTATCATCATATTTTTTTTCAACACGATTCTTATATGTGAAAAAACTTGTGATAAATGCTAAAAAGACTAATATAAAAGTTAGTCCAAATCCAAGTAAAAATATTTTTTGTCGGATATTTAAGCGCATAATACCACCAACTTTTATTTTATATTTAATATATTTTTAAATCCTGTTACTTCAAATACTTCCTTTACAACATCATTAATGCTATGAATTTCTAAATTCTTTTTTTCTGCATCAAGCTTTTTCTTTAAAGAAAGTAAAACTCTTAATCCAGCAGATGAAATATATTCTAATTCCTTAAAATCTAAAATAACAACATCCTCACTAATGTTTTCATTTTTTAATTTTTCTTCTAAAAGTGGAGATGTAGTTGTATCTAATCTTCCTTTTAAAGAAACTATTAGCTCCTTATCATGCTTTATAACAATTTCCATATTTATTCCCCCTCATTTTTTATTTCTATAACCGTGTTATTTAAATTTAATATTCTCATATAATTAACATTATTTGTTAATTTCATAATTAAATTAATACCACTAGTTGAATAAATTTCAGATTCATCAAATTCATATTTTGTAGGATCGAATGGTAAACCATCATCCCTGATTCTAAGAATTATTTTATCATTTAAAACCTTTAAATTAACATCAATATAGTTTTTAATTTTTTTCTTATATCCATAATAAATAATATTAGATATTAATTCCTCAGCTGCAATTCCTATAACATTTGAATTTCTATTAGAAATGTTATTTTGATTTGCAAAATCAATTATTTCTTTTGAAACCAAGGAAGCATTATCTATATTATTATCAATTGATATATCATATGATGCATAATTTATATCATCATATAAAAATAATCCTCTTCCCTTATTCTTAATTTTACCATAAATCAAAACAAATATGTATGTAATTATGACTGTTGCCCATTCATTAATTACCTGGGCAAGTACATATCCATAAAGTCCATTAGTATGAAGTAATATTATTGTTAAAGGTAAAACAATTATAGCTTCTCTTAAAAGAATCGTTACATATGAAGGTATATTCTTTTCAACTGCTGGATAATAGCTCATAGAGAATTTATTTAATTCATATGGAATAAATGATATTATATAAATTCTTAAAATGAATGATGTTCTATTTAAAACATCAAGCTCCAAATTGCTAAATCCAAACATTGCAGAATATATATCAGGAACAATCATAATTATTATAGATAATATAATTACAGTTAATAAATTCAAAAGATATATTTTTCTTACAACTGATTTTAAAGAATACATATCCTTTTCACCATATAATATTCCACATAAGGTAGGTATTAAACCTAAAATACCACCAGCAAACAAATCAAAAACAAATACCATATTTGATACTAATCCAAATATTACTAAATCAATATCATCCTTAATTAGAGTTGCTAAAATAACATTGATAATAAACATTTGAATAGCTGTTAATAATAAATTAATAGCTGTCGCACTAGATGCCTTTAAGGCATCCTTTAAATCATTGAATGTGCCTTTAATTTTAAAAGTAAATCTTAACATTCTTCTATCTGATTTAATATATTTAATTAAAGATATAAAACCAACAAAATAACCAAAGGCAGTTGATAATGCTGCACCATATAGTCCCCAATTAAAAACTTTAATGAATAAAAACATTGATAATATTTTTATGACATTTGAAAAAATGTAGAAAAATGAAGCTAATTTGGGATTATTATCAATTGCCATAAATGAGGCAATTAATAAAGCAATTGTAATAATTGGATCTGTTATTAAATATATCAATAGATATTGATATGAATAATCAGCTAATGATTCAGCAAATAAATTAGCTAGTGGTCTAGATACTATTGGGGCAATTACTGCAAATATAATTGATAAGCCTACACCATAAATAAAACATGCTGAAAAAGCCTTTTTAGCTTTATCTAAATCTCTTTTACCTAATAGCATACCAACAACTATAGACCCACCTACACCTAAGGCTAAGCCTGGTGTTTGAATAATAAATAAAATAGGCATAACCATAGATGTTGCACTCAAGGCATCATTTCCAATTAAATTACCAATTATAATACCATCTAGAAGCGATGCAAATTGCATCGCAAAGATAGTTAAAATAGATGGTATTAAATATTGAATAAATTTTTTATTAATAAGCTTAGAATTTCTTTCAAACATTATAAATCAGTCCTTTCAAAGAATCCTAATGTAGCTAGAGATTCTATAGCCTTCTTTAAATAATTTTCATCAGTAATTGGCCATTTATATCCTAAATGATATAAAGCCTTATTAGTAAATTCATTATCAGATGCTATAAACGAATGAGTATGATTATCGCTTGATGAATAAGAAATCAATGAAGATATTAGCATATTCTTCTTATCATCTTCCATAACCTTTTTCATTTCATTTATAAATTCATCATCAGATACAACTTTTATATCATATCCTAATTCATTCATTGTATAAATGATATCTCCCATTTGAACCATATGAGAATTTGCGCTGTGGAAAACAGTGAATTTTTTATTTGTTGTAGCTAATAATAAAATAGTTTTACTAACCTCATCAATCGGAGAAAAATCAACTTCTATATCCATTGAATTAACAGGGAATTTATGTAAAGTTGCATAACCCTTTAAATCTCTCATAAAGCCATTAGTTATAGAATTAGCTTGGAATTCACCATCACTATTTCTACCCATTAAATTACCAACTCTAATTATTTTAGCATCTAAGCCTTTTTCAATTTCTTCTAAAATTGCTTTTTCTGCTTTAAATTTAGAATTTACATATTTATTAGAAATATCCTGACCAAATGAAAGCATATTTTCCTTCATTTTATAATATTGATCGAATTTATTATCAATATTTTCACCTGCAACACTCAATGTTGATATTTGAATTAATCTTGCTTTAAATTTTTTAGCAATCTTAATTAAATTTAAAACACCACCAACATTGATTCTTTCAATAATATCACTAGATGCAAAATGCTTAACACAGGCTGCACAATTAATGATAGTATCAAATTTTAAATTATTTAATTGATCTAGCTTATTTAAATCTGTTATATCAGCATCAATTACATTGACATATTTATCTAATAAATCATCTAAAGGTGAATCAAAATAATATGCTAATAATGCTTTAAGTCTAGATTTAGAATCTAATTTAGAGCCTCTTACTAAAGCAACAACTTTAATGCTTTGTTCTAATAATTCCTTTAAAACATGAATTCCTAAGAATCCTGTTGCACCTGTTAATAAAACAGTACCAAGCTTTCTTTCATTTTTAATATCGTTGATATTCTTTAAATCATTTTCCTTTAATGAAATTAAATCATTGAAGATTTCTTCTTCCTTTTTAGTTTCATTTCCACCTAATGAATTAATATATTCTTCCAATTCTAAAACTGTTGAATATTCAAATATATCTTTATAAGCAATTGGTAAATTAGCTCCAACTGAAAGCATCGCAACCTTAGATGCAGAAAGTGATGTACCACCTAAATCAAAGAAATCATCATCAACACCAACATCGTTATTATTTAAGGCCTTCTTAAATATTTCTAAGATTTTTTCTTCAAGCTTATTAGAAGCCTTCTTAGTATTTTTCTTTTCCTTTTTAACCTCTATTTCAGGTAAAGCCTTCTTATCGATTTTACCATTTGGTGTTAAAGGTATTTTATCAAGCTGCATCAACGCCTTAGGCACCATATAAGGTGTTAATGATTTAGCCATATGATTTACTAAATCATTTTTATCAATTTCCTTATTTGCTGTAAAATAAGCAGCTAAATAATCACCATCAACATTATTTGTTTTAACTAAAATAATGCTTCTTGTAATACCTTCATATGAATTTAATACCTTTTCAATTTCATCAAGCTCAACTCTTAATCCTCTTAATTTAACCTGATTATCCAATCTACCAAAGAATTCAATATTACCTTCACTATTATATCTTGCTAAATCACCACTTCGATAAGCTCTTTTACCCATGACATTAATGAATGCTTTTAGAGTTTTATCTGGTAATTTATAATAACCAATACCTACAGAATCACCAGCAATTGTTAAATCACCAATGGCATTAATTGGTAGAATATGACCTGCCTTATCAAGCATATAAACCTCAGTATTAGCAAAAGGCTTACCAATTGTTACATATTTATCTGTAACCTTATGATATGTACAAGTAATTGTTGTTTCAGTAGGACCATAACCATTATAAATTAAAGCATTAACACCTAAATCTCTAAGCTTTTGACATAATTCAGCAGGCACTGCCTCAGCTCCCATATCTAAAACATAGAAATTTCTTAATGCATCAACAAATTCTTTAACATCAATAAAATTAGATACAAAAGATGGAGTCATAAACATAATATTAACTTTATTTTTAATTAAAGTATCAGCAAGCTTTAAAGGATTTTCAATTTCTTCTTCAGATGCTATAACTGCAGTATAACCATGTGTTAAAGGAACACATTCTTCCTGTAATGATGCATCAAATGAAAATGATGCAAAAGAACAACCGATTGCCCCATCATTAGGAATATTTCTATATAATGATGTACCTAAATTAGAACCATCAAGAACATAATTTACTAAATTATGATGAGAAATCATAACCCCCTTAGGCTTACCTGTAGAGCCTGAAGTATAAATCATATAAGCTAAATTAGATTGAGGAATATCTAAATCTAAATTATCAATCTTATCTGTTTTTAAAATATCTTCAATCGCAATAGCTTTAATATTAGTATCTTTAAATAATTTTTTCTTTTCTTCAATTATATTTTTTGTTGCTATTAATATTTTAGAATCAGAATTAGTTATTATATATTCAATTCTATCTATAGGATATTTAGGATCAATTGGTACAAAAGCCCCACCTGATTTAATGATACCCTGTCTTACAACATATGCATCTGCAATTCTAGGCATCATCATAACAACCTTATCCTCAAATTTAATTCCATTATCAACTAAAAAGTGCGCAACCTTATTACATGCTTCATTAAATTCTTTATAATTATATTTCTTATCAGCACCAATTACCGCATCCTTATTTGGCTTTAAGATAGCCTGCTTTTCAATTAGCTTGTTAATTGTAATATTTGGAATTTCTTCTTTTGATGAATTAAATTTATTATAAAATTCTAAATCTTCTTTAGGTAATGTGTTAATATTTTTAATTTTATCCTTAACCATTAATTCACTTAAAACAAGCTCATATAATCGTTTAAATGATTTAATAGTTTCATCATTGAAAATAGCTTCATCCCATTCAAAATGTAATCTAAATTTATTATTTTCTAAGAATACATCTAAACCAAATTGACTCTTTGGTGTATCAGATTCAAGAAGAATAGTATCTACCTTCATACCACCAATTTCATTAAAATTAAATGAATCTCCCTGGTATGCAAACATAATCTCAGCACTTATATCATAATCCCTTTTAATACTTGAAAATGGATATAAATCATTAGTTTGAAGATTAATTAATAAATCCTTCATTTCATTTAATTTATTAATTACATTATCCTCTTCTTCATATTTAATGAAGACTGGTAATGTTTTAACAAGCATTGATACTGTATTTGCTAATCTAGATGAATTTCTACCATTATAAATAGTTACATATAAAGCATCATTTTTATATAAATATTTTGATAAAGTAAAGGCGAATGCGAAATTAAAATAAGCATTTAATGTTAATTTATTATTATCAATAAATTTCTTTAAGGCTTTAGTATCTAAATCAATAATAAAATCCTTTGATTTTAATTTAGATACATCACTAGTCTTTAAATCCTTCTTTATTAAATATTCACCATCAACATCCTTTAATATTTCATTATAGAAATTCTTTGCTTTAGCTAATTTATCTGTTTTAAATAAATCAGCTTCCTTTAAAGCAACCTCAAAGCCTGTAAATTCTTCTTTTATTAATTCTTTTCCTAAATAAGCATTATTGATATCATTTAAAATAATTGCTTCACTTGTACCATCACAAATAATATGATGGAAATCTAAGAATAAATAATTATAATCTGATTCAATTATAGATATTCTATATAATTCATCATTTAATAAATCAAAAGGCTTAATTAATGATTTATAATCTAAATTTTTTATTTTTAATCTAGAAATATTTGATTTAATATTTTCTCTTTTAGCTAAAATGTCTCCTCCATCATCCATAAATAATTTAGTTTTTAAATATGGGTGATTATCAACTGCCTTAATTAAGGCATTTTCTAATTTATTTAAATCAATATCTTTAGATAATTTAAATAAGAAAGGAATATTATAATTAGTTGTTCCAGGATGAGAAATACATTCAACAAAAATACCTTCTTGAGTTTTTGTTATAGGATATTCATTTCTAATTTCATATTCATTTTCTATATCCTTATTACCTAAGGCCTTAACTAAATCTTTAATAGTTGGATTATTAATTAAATCCTCATTAGCTACATCACAATTAAATTTTTTAGATAATTTAATTGTTAATCTAATAGATGAAACACTAGTTAAACCAGCCTCGTATAAATTAGTTGTAACACCAAATGATTCATGACCTAAAATATCCTTAACGATATCATAAACATCACGCTCTAAATCATTTTCAGGCATTATTATTTCTTCTACCTTTAATTCAGGTAAAGGTAAAGCCTTCTTATTAACCTTTTGGTTTTGATTTAAAGGAATCTTATCTATTTGCATAGTATAAGCAGGAACCATATAAGGTGGCTTTTTAGATGAAATAAATTTATTTAAATCTGAAATATCAATTTTTTTATCAGATACAATATATGCACAAATAAATTTAACACCAGCAGGGTCAGTAAAATCCTTAACAGTCGCATCTAAAATATCAGGATAATCCCTAATTACCTTTTCAACCTCTGTTAATTCAACTCTAAAGCCTCTTATTTTTACTTGGCCATCCTTTCTTCCAATAAAATCAATTTCTCCATTAGGAAGAAGTCTAACAATATCTCCTGTTTTATATAATCTCTTATACAAAGGATCACTATCAAATGGATTGACTAAAAAGGCTTCTTTATTCTCCTTTTCTCTATTTAAATATCCTCTTGCAACCTGTGGACCAGCTATATAAAGCTCACCGGTTACAAGTGGAGGTAAAATGTTTTTAAATTTATCTAATACATAAAATTTATATGTGTTTAAATTAGCACCAATTGGTACTCTATAATACAATTCATCAACAATCTTGTCAGTACAAAAAACAGTTCCTTCAGTTGGACCATAAACATTGTGGAATATATAATTTTTAGGTGGTTCAATTGGAACAAGCTTTTCACCACCAACGAAGAAATGCTTTAAATATTTAACATCTATTTCTGAGGCGAATTGTCTTCCAACCTGAGTTGTAATTAATGAATGCGTAATTTTATTTTCATTATAAAATTCACCTAATTTAACTAAATCTAGTCTTAATTCCTCAGGAATTACATAAACGCATGCTCCACTTGTTAAAGCTGGATATAAATCCATCATATCAGCATCAAAGCCATAAGATGCATATGCTGCCATACGAGATGTATTATCCACATCATATGCTTTATTGTAATATGAAACAAATGTATTAATGTTTCCATGCTCAAGCATAACACCCTTAGGAAGGCCTGTTGAGCCTGATGTATAAAGCATTATGAATAAATCATTTGGATTTAATTTTATATTAGTATCATTATCATTTTTAAAATTAGAAATTTCATCAACATAAATTTTCTTACCCTTAAAATCAATAATTGAATCAAGGTCCCTATCTAAAATTAATACCTTCGCACTAGAATCCTTGACCATGAAATTAAGTCTTTCTTCTGGATAAGTTGGATCAAGTGGTTGATATGCTGCACCTGATTTAATAACACCAAGCGATGCTATAACAATATATTCACTCTTCTTTATTAAAATAGAAACAACATCTTCTTTTTTGATTCCTAATGATATTAATTCATTTCCCAATTTATTAGATAATAAATCAACTTCCTTATAAGTGTATTTTTTATCCTTAAAAACAACAGCTAAATTATTAGGATATGATTTAGCACTTCTTCTAAATGAATCTAAAATTGTATTATTATAGTCAATATATTTTGAATCAACATCATTAAATGATTTTAACAATTTTAAATCATTAGAAGATATTAAATTAATATCGCTTAATTTTTCTTTAATTAAAAATTCCTTTATAACCTGTTCATATAAATTAACTAACGCCTTAATTGTTTCATCATTATATAAATCAGCTCTATACTCAACCCAAATAATATAAGAACCATTATCTCTATGTAGCTCTATACTAATATTTTCTTTACCATCTTTTCTTGGAATAGGGTATGCATAAATTTCCTTATCATTCAATTTTGTTTTATAAAAATAATCACCCTGATAAGCAAAAATAATATTAGCAGTTATACCTAAATCCTTAACTAAATCAGAAAAAGGATATAATAAATTCTTAACATTATTAATTTGTTCTTCATTAGCCTTAAGTAAATAATCTTTAATTTTATCTTCTTGTTCTAAATAGAATGGATACGTTTTAACAAACATACCATAGCTATTTTTAATTTTTTCAGTTCTTCCGTTATTAACAGTTAAGAATAATGCTTTATCATCCATATTCATTTTAGAAATCAAATATGAAAAGCAAGCTAAATGAAATGATGATGTTTTAATATTTAATTTATGAGTTAATTTTTTAATTTCATCATCCTTAACATTAAGCTTAACATTATAATTTTTATAAATAACCTCTCCTTTAGATTTATCATAAACAATTGTAGAATCAACCTCAGGATTTGAAATTAATTTTTCATAATAAGCTTTAGCTTTATTATATTCATCACTTAACAATAATTTTTCTTCATCTAAGGCAAAATCATTCGCATTATAATCTTCCTTTAAAATAGCTTTTCCTTCATATGCCTTAATGATATCTTCCATAAATAATTTAATGGATGTACCATCAAATATAATATGATGAAAATCAAATAAAAAATAATATTCATCATTATATTTATAAATTGCTAAATGATATAAATGATTATTTAATAATTCAAAAGGATATGGCTTAATATCTAATTTAGATACCTCATAATATTTGATATCAAGCTTTTCTTCTTCAATCTCTTTATATATTTTTCCATCCTCATCCTGATGTAGGACTGCAAATAAATAAGGATGCGCATCAAAAACCTTAGAAGCTGCCGCTTCTAATTTTTTAATATCTATATTTTTTCCTAAATTTAATACATTAGTAAGATTATATGCATCAGTCTTTTTTAAACAAGATACATAAATCCCTTCTTCTGTCTTTGATAGTGGATATCTTTTTCCCATAAGCTTCCTCCTATATAACTCTTTTTTCTCTCCCATAATATTAACTTTATAATTTTCATTATATTTATTTAATTTTAACATATTTTAATAATAATTAAAATAATAGTAAAAAAAGATGTTCAAATCATAAAGAACATCTTTTATATAATTAATTAATCATAAACTGTTCCTATTTTTTGCATCATAGATTCAAATTCTTCCTTTGGAACAGGCTTAGAATATAAGAATCCTTGGGCATTTGTACAGCCTAATTTAATTAAAAAATCAGCTTGTGAATTAGTTTCAACACCCTCACAAATTACATTAATATTCAATCTTTTAGCCATATCAATTATTGAACCAATAATTATTTCATCAGATTGAGTTAGAACCTCTCTATTTATAAATGATCTATCAATTTTGATTTCATTTACCCTAAAGTCTCTTAAAACAGATAAAGATGAATAACCAGTACCAAAATCATCAATTGATGTCATTATTCCATTTTGATGCATCTTATTGATAAATTTAGACAATCTTTCATTTTCTTCAAAATTAGTTGTTTCAGTAACCTCTATAACGATATCTTCAGTTTTAACATTGTATTTTTTAATAATACCAATGATTATATCCTCTAGATTTTCATTTTCAAAATCTCTTCTAGATAAATTACATGAAGCAGGAACAATTTTATATCCTAAGCCTCTATAATTGCTGATATCATGACATAGCTTTTCTAAAATAAATAAATCTAGGTGAACAATGTCACCATTCTTTTCCAAAATAGGAACAAACATACCAGGAGCTATTACCTTACCATTATTAATCCATCTAGATAAAGCCTCAACACCAATAATTTTTCCTGATTTAATATCAAATTTAGGCTGATAATAAACAACAAAATTACCTTTATCTAATTCCTCTTTAAATGTTGATTCTATATTCTTAACAGAATTCACAACATCTTCTAATTCCTGTGTATGCTTAACAATTATCTTTTTGTTATTTCTAGCATATTGGCATGCCATAGATGAATTAGACATTATACTTCTTATTACATCCTTATTATCATCTATTTCACAATAGCCAACAATACCAATTAAATTAACTACAGTTTCAATGCCATCCTTTTTTATTTTTATAGGACACATTGTTGCAAGCTTAATAAAATCATCATGCCTTTTATTCTTTATTAAAGCAATGAAATTATCTCCACCTAAATGACCTAAAACCTCATCTTCTTCAATAAATTCTTTTAATTTATTAGCATAGCTTACAATTGCTAAATCACCCTGTTGTTGCCCAAAAAGCTTATTAACCAAGCCAAAGCCTTTTATATTTATATAATATGCATTATAATCCTTAGGATTTATTCTATTTAGTAAAATAGAAACTTTCTTAATAAAACCATGAGAATTAGGAAGTCTAGTATTATAGCTTATAAGTTCAGCTTCTTTGGCTCTTTTAGTTAATATATAATTAATATGATTAATAGAAATTAATTTTAATAATGTTTTCAAATCTTCTTGATTATTATATTTATCATCACCAATTATAGAATAGATTCGATAATTATAACCATTAGTTTGATAATCTAAATAAGAATTCTTATCATAATTCTTGTTATTTACAAATTCAAGGCATTCATTAGAATCAAGAGATTTAATTTCTACTTTACCAATTGAAAAATCAGCATTAAGCATTTCAAATGCTTCATTAGGATTTGCATTAGAATCACTTAACATATCTATAAATTTTGAAAAATCGTACATTATATCACTCCCTAATAGGTGATTAGCTATAATATAATTTTACCATAACATTAAAAATGCTTCTATTTCAATTACACCATAATATTTTTTAAAAATGTGGATTAATGTAATATAATTCATTTTACTCTCTAATAAAAGAAAAAAATGTCTATAGAATTTGGTTCATCACAACAACAAAATTTGTTTAAATAAAATAAAAAGATTGCCAAAACCAAACTAGCAATCTTGTTACGTTATTTTATTCTATTATCACAAAGTAATAATACTATGTTATTATTTTTTAAAAGTCTTGTGTTTTGCCCGCAAGGACAATGCGACGACCGTCTACACATGTGCTCATAGATGGGCGACTTTAGAAAATAGCCCATATTTTATTCTCCTATTTTTTGTCAGGCTTTAGGAGTTTATATTAGTTTTTAGGAGAATAGAAAATGGAACGACCTCCTCCATGTTTTTCAATTATTCCATCATCACATAATTTCTTTAAAGCATTTTCAACAGATGCTCTACCAATTTCAGGACATAATTCCATAATGTCACTCTTAGTGAATTTACCAACTTTTGAATTTACAGCCTTTTGTACCATTTCAAATGCTGACATTTTCTCTCTAACGACATTTACTCTATCTTCAAAATCTCTATAAGCTGCAAGTATAGTTCCAAGTAAATATTTAACAAATGTTGTATCATCATTTTCGTTTTCGAACCAATTTTTTGAGCTTCTACTTAGTGCTTGATAATACTCTTGTTTAGTTATTTGAATCTTTTTTTCTAAAGAAATATACTTACCTACCATATATCCGCTCTTATAAAGAAGCAAAGTTGTTAATAATCTAGACATTCTACCATTACCATCATTAAATGGATGAATACATAAAAAGTCATGAATAAATACAGGAATAGCAATTAATGGATCAATATTATATTTATTAATTGCATCATTATATTCTTCACATAATCTATTTACTGCTTCTGGTGTTTCAAATGGGTCAAGTGGTTTAAATATAACTTCTTTATGGCCGTCAGGATATACAGCATCTATTTTGTTAGGTGTATCTTTAAATCTACCACCAAAATTAACATCCATAAATTGATACATTTCTTTATGTAATTGTAATACAAAACTAGCTCGTATTGGAATATATTCAAAACTTTCATGAACCAAGTTTAAAGCATATCTATAACCTAATATTTCATTTTCATCTCTATTTTTAGGAGTTGTTTTGTCAGCCATTAATTGCTTTAATCTAGAATTTGTTGTCCTTATACCTTCTATTTCATTTGATGCTTCAGTACTTTGGATTTTAGCAAGTTCAACAAGTTTATCCAATTCTTCTGGTTTTTGTTCTAAATATAATTGTTGTCTCCCTTTATATTCATGAATTAATCCAATATAATTTAAAACTTCTTTATCCCAAGTCCTTTCAGCTAGCTTTTTATAATCAAATTCTCTCATAAAAAAATCACCTAACCATTTCATTATTCTCCTAAATTATACGTCATTTTAGGAGATTAGTCAACTAATTAGGTGATTGTTAATTTTATACATTATAAGGAACTAATTGCAATATTTTAGTTCCCTATTTGTTCCATATTTCGTTTTGATTGTTCCTTGTAGACTTATTTTTCAAAATTTTTCCGCGAAAACTTATAAAAACTATATCTTTCCGCGGTTTTGTTATTTAAATATCTGCTTATGTATATTTCTATTTTTATTAAAAACTTTATTTGGTAGACTAATTTCATTTAATTATCGTTTAACTAAAAGAGCAATACTTCAAACGTGAGCTTTAAAGTTTTTAGAAGTGCTCCACAATTTAAATAAAGTAGTTTTTTATTATATTGCTTCTAATATAATAATATCTTTTTTAATCATTTAATATTTTTTCGGATAATTCAAATATTTGATCTTTATATTTGTTTTTCAAATGCTTATAAATCCTACTATATAAAGGATAAGCACTAGCTATAAATACAATACCAATACCTGCTGAAATACCACCTAATATATAATTATCCTTAAGCTTTAAAAATTGAGCCATACCATATCCAAATAATAATGTTCCTGCAATACCAAAGAATAAAGAAACAATAAGCGGTATATTTTTAACCTTAGAATCTATTCTTCTTAACTTTTCTAATTCAATTTGTGATTCTGATTTTTCTAAATATGAATCTCTAATTGATTCTACCTCTTCTTTAATAGAATCTTTTCCTTCATAATCTAATTTAAATTTATTCCCCATATTATCTAATATCTACAATAAAAGTAGATCCTTTCTCTTCTTCACTTTCAATAGATATTTTATATCCTAATCTATCAATGGCTTTTTTTACCATTGAAAGTCCTAATCCATTGCCTTCAGTCTTATGAGATGTATCTCCCTGATAAAATCTATTGAATATATGGATAATAGTATCCTTACTCATTCCTATACCATTATCCTTAACCATAAATTCAATATAATCATTTTTATTTTTTAATTTAATTTCTACTATTCCTTCATTCTTAGAAAATTTAATAGCATTTGAGATCAAATTAGAAAATATTAATTGGATGAATGATTCATTAGTATATTTAATTAATCTATCATCAATATCTATATCAAAATTAATTTTCTTATTATTAATTAATTCATCATAGCTTATTATTACATTTTCAAGCACACTAGATAAATTAACATCATTTAATTCCATTTCACCATTTTCAAGCTTATTAAGCTTTAAAATATTTGAAATTAAATTAGAAAGATTTATAGATGAATTATATAGCTTATCTATATATTCATCTCTTTCTTCCTTACTCATTTCATTTCTTTTTAATAAATTAATATACCCATTCATAATGGCAATAGGGGTTTTAATTTCATGAGAAAAATTAGAAATAAAATCATTTTTTAGAATTTCATCATTTCTTAATCCTATTGCCATCTTGTTAATATTAATCATAATTTTATCTAACTCATCATAATTATTGTAATTATGACGAGGCTTTAATTTAATATCAAATTCACCCTTTGATATTAAATTTGTAGCATCTAAAATATCATTTAATGGCTTTTGAATGATAATATTTCTTCTAATATAATCTATTATAAAAAATATTAATGCTGTAAATAAAATATATAATAATACAAAAATAGCTAATATAGATGTTTCAAAATCCTTTACCTTAGAAAAGATTAATATACCAATACTTACAACTACTGTAACAGTAATTAAAAAGATAATATATGATATTAGACTATATAAAAATCTTTTCATTTTAAAACCACCTTATATCCAAGTCCATGTATAGTTTCAATTGAAAAACCATCACAATCCTTAGTTTTATCCCTTAGCTTAGCAAAATATACATCAACTGTTCTTGATGATGCGCTTGAATCAAAATCCCAAAACTCCTCCATTAATCTACTTCTAGTATAAATCTTATTAGGATTTTTAAGCATGTCATATAATATATCAAATTCTCTTACAGAAAGAGATATTTGATTATCATTAATTTTAGCTATATGGCTTTCGCTATCTATATAAAAATTTTTAATTGTAATAGATTTATTATTATCAATATTCAATCTTCTTTTTATAGCATTTATTTTAAAAACTAGTTCATCTAAATCAAATGGCTTAACTATATAATCATCTATTCCTGCCTTATATCCTATTTTTTTAGCCATCTTATCATCCTTAGCTGACATAAATATAATTGGAATAGTATCATTTTCGCTTCTTATTTCCTTAGCCAATGTATAGCCATCACATAGTGGCATCATAATATCTGATAAAACTAAATCAAATTTATTTTCATTATATTTATTTAAGCCCTCTAAGCCATCAAAGGCTTTTTCACACAAAAAGCCTTCTAGTACTAAATAATTATAAATTATTTCATTTAATTCCTTATTATCTTCAACAATTAATATTTTCATAATACCACCACTTTTATTTATTATAACATTATTTTTATTTAGATTCTAATAAAGTATTTGATAATTCCAATATTTCATTTCTATATTTGTTCTTACCTCTATTATAAATAGCTTTGTAAATTGGATAATTAATAGCTACTAATAATAAGCCTAATACACCAAATATATATCCTAAAATAAGATAATCAGAAAATATGCTTCCCATAATAATTGACATACCGAATCCTAAGGTTAAAGCTCCAATAATACCAAATGTATATCCAAATATAATACTAGGTAGCTTTGCCTTTCTATCTAATTTCTTTAACTTATTAATATCCTTTTCATCCTTAATTTCATAATCTTTTTTAATATTTAAAACAATTTTATTATTCATAATTATTCTCCTTTAATTTCATTTATTATTTTTTTATTTTCCTTATATGCAAATACTCCACCATCACATTTTATTTCTATTCCTGTTAAATAAGAATTATTAGAATCTATTAACGATTTAAATAAATATGCAATCTCTTCTGGATCTCCACTTCTTTTTAATACTGATTCATCAATATATTTTTTAGCTTCTCCCTCCTCTAGGCTTCCCATTGGAGTAGAAAAATTACCAGGTGATACTGCAATTACTCTTACATTTTTTTCAATTGCCTTAATTGAAAAGGCAATTGAAAACCAGGTCAAGAAATTTTTAGATATGCCATAGGCTACACCACTTCTAACATTCTTTGGAAATATCATACATCTTATATATAATTTCTTTTTGAATTTTTCTAAATTTTTAAATGCAAGCTTATATTTTCTTTTTGGTAAGACAATTGACGGAGTTAAATATGATGACATAGATGAAACATTAATTATTATTCCATCCTTCATAATATTAAGCATCATATTATTTAAAATCACATTTCCATAAGCATTCGCATCTATTATTTTTTTATAATCTCCCATATGTGGAGACATTCCTGCACAATTTAATAATATGCTTATATTACCCTTTTTCTTTAAATTATTAACCATATTTACAATTGATTCCTTACTAGATAAATCTAATATTTGATATTCTGAATCAATTCCTAATTTCTTTAATTCATTTGTAGCTTTAATAAGCTTTTCTTCATTTCTTGATGCTAAAATAATCTTGTAATCATTACCTAAAATTTTAGCAGCTTCAAATCCCATCCCAGATGAACCACCAGTAATAACACAAATCCTACGCATGAATTAATCCTCTTTCCTTTAGCCACTTAACCTCATCTTTGATAGTTATTTCATAGCTTCTAGTTTTATATCCTAATTCCTTCTTTGCTTTCTCTGATGAGAAATCATTATTTCTTGCTAGATTATATACAGAAAATGTTGTCATTAAAGGCTTAGTACCATTTTTCTTTGCCTTCTTTTCCATCGTCTTAGCTATTATATTAGATAACCAAATAGGTAAAAATAATTTAACCTTCTTATTATTTTTAGCTTCCTTTGAAATCATTTTTGCAAATTTCTTAAATGATACCATATCATTTGCTAGAATATAGCATTCTCCTCTTTTACCATTTTTTAATGCTAAAATAGCACCATTTGCTAAATCTCTAACATCACATAAATTAAATGATCCATTAATACCGGCCTTCATCTTGCCATTAATAATATCAATTAATACTCTAGTTGTTTCACCCTTAGCATAATCATTAGGTCCAAGTATTCCTGATGGGTGAACAACTACAACATCTAGCTTATCCTTATATGATAATACAAGCTTAGTAGCTAAAGCCTTTGATTTTGAGTAGCATCCTAAAACCTTATTCTCATCAAATGTTTCTGTCTCACTAATCTTACCCTTTTTTAACTCAGGTATAGCACCAGTAGATGAGCAATATAATAATCTTTTAATATTATATTTAATTGACATATCAATAATATTTTTTGTTCCCTTAACATTAACATCCATAACTTTTTGGCTATATTCTGGATCTACAGTTACTATAGATGCTATATGCATAACATATGTAATATATTTATTAGAATCCTTAAATAGATTTTCTAATGAATCTATATCTAATAAATCTCCTTTAACAATTTCAATATTAGAAGGTAAGTATTCAACACTTTTATCATTTGGTAAAACAAATGCTCTTACCTTCTTATTCTTTTCTACTAATTGTCTAACAATTGTACTTCCTAAAAAACCAGCCGCGCCAGTAACAATATATAATTCTTCCATTTATAATTCCTCACTTTCTATTTACAGCCTCATTATAGAAGAGAGATATTAAAATAAAATTAAAGAAATGTTAAAGTTTTGTAAAAGTAATAATTTATTTAAAAATTAAAAAGGCACGGATCTTTAGCCAAACAATTCTTGCATTTTAAACTATTCTTGGAAGTAATTAACCTAGTAACAAAGACATATCTAGAACTTCACTTAACCCTAACATTTATTGGTCTAGAATCATTCTTTGTAATATGAGTTTCCATTTCTTCAATAACGTGAGTTCCTAAAATACTTCACTTATATGTTTTTTTATTGCTCACCTCTTTATATATTTTCTATAATTTAGTTAGCAAATCAACGAAAACCGAAAGATTGGCTATAACAAAACCGAAAGTTTGGCTATAGCAAAACCGAAAGATTGGCTATATTATGGAATTTATAAGATAGACTTGTCATTTTAGGAATCAGTAGAGCAATTGAACAAGGGAGTGAAGACAAAAACTTAGACTTAAAAGAAAGGATAAGTTATGTACGATATAAAGATTATTAAGAAGGTTCTTAAATTACTAAAACAATATAATAAACATTTTATGCTTTGAATAAATTAAAAAAACGATGATTTCAAATTGAAAACATCGTTTTTTAAACTTTTCAAATATTATTTAGAATTTGTATCATCTATACATATTATTATTCTAAATCTTCAAAATCTTTAGATAATTCTCTTTGTTCGTCAACGAAATCATCCATATTCTTTGCCTTAAATTCCGCAATTGGAGCTCTATTAGAAACAACAATTTGATCAAATGGAATAGATACATTATTCTTATCAAAAATAATTTTAATTTCTCTATTCATATCACGCTGAACCTGATATTTATCTTCTTCTTTTACTTTAGCAACAATCTTAATTGTAACACCAGATGCACCAAGTCTTTCTACACCTTTATAATAAGGTCCTTCTATAATTGCAGGAATTCTTTTATGAATATAATCTAAGTTAGCTTGTATTACAGATTCAACTCTTTCAATACTTTCATCATAATCTACATCACATTCACATGCAGCAACAGATAGCTGTTTAGAGTTGTTAACGATATCTGAAATATTTGAGTTATTAATAATTTTTACATTACCAGATAAATCTACAATCTTAGTCGTTCTAATACCAATTGCCTGAACAACACCTCTCCAGCCACCAATAACTACAGTATCACCTACTTGGAAGTCACCTTCAAATAAAATGAATAAACCAGCTACTATATCTGCGATTAATGACTGACAGCCTAAACCTATAACTAATGTTAAAATACCAGCTGATGCAACTAAAGTTGTAGTATTAACACCCCAAGTGCTTAATACCAATAATAATGCAGCAATAACTGCAGCATATTTAATAATAGATTGTAATAATGAAATAGCTGTTTGAACTCTTTGATTTTTATTCTTAACTAAGCCTAATAAGAATCTTATTGCACGGCTTATTAATAAGGCAGAAAAAACAATTACAACAGTTCTTAAGATTCTAACAACAGTTACTGTTGAAGAATCAAATGTAGATAAATTATTATATAAGTTTGCAAAAATAGAATCATCTGGGAAAATATTCTTTCTAAGTATTATCAACAATAAGAATACAGCAACAATAGTCCAAATTACGATTTCTGTAATAATACTAGCTAAGCTTCTTTTCTTTTTCATTTTCTTCCTCCTATAGTGTTATTTCTGCTGTAAAAACATCTGTATAAAGCTTATTTGCAGCATCATCAACACTTTCATTAAAATTAATTGATATTGTAAATGTTGCATAACTATCGATACCTATAACTGATATTTTTTGTTCATCATGATAATTATTTGTAAAATTACAATATGAAACATGTCCATTTGAATCCGATAAATAGGCTTTAAAGTCACTAAATTGACCATAATTATCTATATAATCCATTTGGAATACAAAATATCCAGTTGTATCGTATTGATATTCATATGTTACAGATTTAAATTCAGATACTAAGTCATTTATTTCAACTACCCATGAATCATATGTTCTATCAATTAAACCTGTGTTACCACATAATCTAACTGTATATATTAAATTACCATTTGCAGCATCTAATTCTTTTTCTAAATCGATGTCACTAAATGCAAAATGGCCAGTTAATTCTCCTGAATAAGTATCATCATTATTAATATCAACACTATATTTCATTACTTCATCTTCATTATAAAGTATTGAAAAATAAATTTCATTTGAGATTTTAACATCAAATACATTTATATCATAATCAAGTCCATCATCTACAAATTCAACAGAATTAATTTTCGCATCCATACTTAAATTAATAAGACCAGATGATGAAATAACTGAATAAGATATGAAGGCAACAACAGCTGTTGCGGCAATTGCTGTTGTAGCCTTAACTGCTTTGGTTTTACTATTTATTCCTTCATTATATTCAGAGGCATCTATAACCTCTTCATTTTTTTTAACTTCTAAAACCTCTGGGTTTGGGCTATCTTTATTTGCTTCTAACGAATTATTATCTTCATTATTTAATTTGTTATCTTCTAAATCACTCATGAGCCTCCCCCTTCTTTTTCTTATTCTTTTTAATTACAATTAAAACAATAATACCTGAAATAATAGCTATGCTAAAGAATACAATTAATATGATTTCTTCATCATTTAATGTTTTTGAAACAGGTAAAACTAATTCTTTATCTAGCTTAGAATCAAACGATGCTAAAACCTCATCATAAGTAATTTCTGTATTATCACCAATTATTTCTACATAATCAGCGTAGAATGAATCATAATCCTCATAATGATCCTTTAATGCCTCATATACTAATAAGAATCTATTGATATCTTTTATATTTGAAAGATTAGATTTATAAGCTTCATATTTATTATCCAAATTAGTAAGGACAATACCTTGCATATGGCATACAATAGCAACCTCTGCAGCTTCTAAGAATGCTTTATCATATTGAGCTCTATCAAACTTATAATCCATATAAGTTTTTGCTTGTAAATTTGCAATTTTTAAAGATACAGTTGCTGTTATTTTATTACTATCATGTGAATAAACCTGAGAAATAATATCAGACTGTAAATTAACTGTTTCACCTACGAAATCATTTTTATATTCATTTAAATCAATAACCTCGTAATCTTCATAATCATAACTAAATATTTCATCAACCTTATCTAATACATAATTAACAGTATTATCAAGTTTAGATTTATCTAACTTACGTGCTCTTAATAATTTGTTTAAAGCTTTTGCATCATACCCTTTATCAATTAAGAAATCACCAATTAATTCATCACCAGTATCCATAGCACCAATTACATAGGCTGTGTAGCTTCTTAAATTTGTAATTTGAGTATTTTTATCAAATGCTAATTCATAAATTTCAGCTATTCTTTCATTAGAATAGTTATCCATAACACTTGCATCAGATTCAATTAAACTTGTCTTATTGATTCTATTATTTTCAATTGCAATAGTTAAATTAAATACTTCTGTAAAATAATCATAATATGATTTAGCTTCACTACCACTTCTTACTCTATTCTCATATGGTAAGCTATATTCATATTTAATTATAATTAATCTTTCTTCAGATGATTTATTATCTAATTCTTGTTGAGTATTTTCAATAAAATCAAGTGCAGCAATACAAGTATCTACATATAACTCCTCGTCCTTACTCATTGTATGAATAACTTTTAGTACAGATTGACTTGCACAATAATTTGTATCTTCAGCATATCTGTAATAAATATAATAATCCGTATCTGGAGTTAACGCAGACATTTTAACATGACTATCCTTAAAGAAAGCAAAATTATCATAACTATATTCGTATTTATCATTAATTACAAATTCAATAGTTGTAGAACGTCTACTAACTATAATTAAAGGATCTAATAGACCTGAATACATAGGATTACATACTTCAATTTCAGTATCAAATTTATATGCTACATATGGATGTGAAGTACATACAAATGTAATATCAAATCTAGTATTATAACTATCGCTCTTATAAACGATTGTATTTGGATTATTAAAATAGAAATAACCTTCTACTTGATTTCCATCAACGAATAATATACCACCACTTATAGTCGCATCAGAAAGCATTTGTCCTTCATGTAGTTTAGATATGATTGGAGATTGCATTATTACATAGGATACATTTTTTACTGCATGAACAATTACATCTTCAGCTGGCATATTAGTTATGATATTATCCCAAGTTTTATACTCAGTTCCTTCTAATAAATCAAGATTCATTGAAACTTCCTGATCATAAACATATTCTTCAGTTAATGCTCTAAAAGAGCCTATTATATAAGATAATTTATATTTAATAATTTCATGTGCTAATGGGATTTCATAATCAAAATAATAATCATCATTTAAACCATTGTATACTATATTTACAAATATCTCATTATTATCAGTAATTTCATATATTGAAGATTTAGATACTGCTCTATAGCCTGTTTGAGCTGTTATTTTAACTCTTACTTCAAGTGATTTCAAATGGATACCTAAATTTTCAACAGTCAAATAATTACTATCATATGTTGCAGTAAGATTATATAAAGCTAAAATCAAAGATGAATTTTTATTATCTAATTTATAATTATCTAAGCATTTATATATACCTAAGGTATAATCATATATCCATAGATATTTATCACCAATGTATTCAAAATTTAAATTTATAGAATTAGAATTTATTGTAGAACGATAAAAGCTTTTAACATAAACCTTATCAATTTCATCATATGAACCACTTGAATAGCTTGATAAGAATACTTCATTCGGATCAAATGTCCTATTTATATCTGAAATCCAGCTGATAGTTACTTCATGTTTTTCATATAAATTACCATAAATATATATTGATTGGGCTGGCATTGTAGCTGGTATTTCGCTCCATCCAGAGAATATACAATCATCTGATTCTGGTACTAAATCAATATATGTTATGTTATCACCTAATACATAACCCATACCAGATGATCCATTATCGGTATACCATAGTTTATCATTAACGAAATAATAAATACTATAATGTTCAAGTCTTGCACCAACTTCAATTATAATTTTATCGTCTACCATTTTTTCATAATCAAATCTAAATGAAATTTTATTGTTAGCATAATAATAATCTGTATCTAATACCTCAACCTTATATCCTTCATATTTCGGATAAATATTAATAGTATTACTTACCACGTGATCGTTTACAGTATCAGGATAATAACCTACACAATCAGTAATGTAATTATCTGTATAATCACTATTACCCTCAATTGTCTTTACTTCAACTTGATAAAGATCAATTTTTAATGTAGTTTCACCATTAGCCATTAAAACATTATAAACCCCAGCCATAGTATTGACATTAGTATTATAGATTTGATTAATATAATAGAAAATATCAAAATAATAAGTACCAGTTGGATATTCAACAAACAAATAGAAATCTACATTAGAACGGAAATTAAGAGTAGTAGTTAAACTTTCATAAATCATACTTGTATATATATATCCATTCTGATCTATTGGTTCATTTATTTCCTTTGATGATTGATAGTCATGATATATCGCAACACCCTTAACATTTTGATCAAGGACATCTTTAGAGCTTGAAATATATAAATGATTACCTAACCACATATCTTCTTTTCCATGATTTCCTTCTAGGTCAATATAATTAACTCCTCTAACACCAATCATGATACTTAGGCTATATTCACTACTACCTTCTGCGAAAATAAAGCCATCAGAATCAGGCATAAATAATCCTTCATCACTTTCTACTACGGTAGGTACTCCATACCAATTTGTAAACAAATAACCATCTATTGTATATTCATCTTCTGTATAATCACTTCTATTAATTAAAGTTTTAATTTGTTCACCATATGCATATTCTTGATATGTTAATGCCTTAGATGTATCAAATTCATTAGCATATTCTTGATATAAAGTACTACCATCTGAATAATTTGTGCTACATTTCATATCAAAATAATACAATTTATAAATTGCTTCATATAATTTAAAATCAAGATTAGAAATATCAACATCCATATTTACATCATCATATGTTATATTTGAAATTGTATTTATATCTTTATATGATATAACACTGATATTATCAATAGGACTTGAATCTACAGCATAACCATAACCTGCATCTACTGTAATTGGTACATCTGCCCCCGAAGGAACGTATGCTAAATCAAGATTAAATATTTTTGCATCAGCACTTTCTGTTTTATCCTCGTTATATATTGTAGTTCCTTTAACACTATACAATGTGTAGTCGCCATAAAAAATCTTACCTTGATTATCAAATAAAGAATCCACTACAACGTATTTAGGTATATCTCCATCAAAACCACAACAATACCAAAAATATTTATATTCAGATAAATAATCACAAGACATTGTAATTGTCTTAGTAGAACTATCAAATACAATATCTAAGTCAACCTTAGAATCAATTGCAGTCTTTTCATAATTTGTATCTGAATAAAATGCATAATCAGTTAAACTAGCAAATTTTTCAAATTCTTCATCTGAAATATCATTAAATTTAAATGTAATATTTAACGCTATTTCAGCAAGAGACAAATACTGATAATTATTATTTGTTATAACATTTACTTTAGAAATAAGATAATTACCAGTATATGAATAAGTATTCATATAATTTGCTGCAACAGTAGGATTTGATACAAGTACTGCTGCATCATTTTTATCTCCCATCTCAAGAATAGAATCAATAACTGATCCAGTATTAAAATAATTTTTACCAAATGTAGGACTACTATTAATTTTATAGCCTGAAACATAATCACAGCAAAAATTTTCATTATTTTCTAATACTTTTTCATAAGAAATTGTTCCGTAAAAATAATTGTTTGAACAATAATATCCACCAATCGCATAAATAGAGCTAAATCTACGACCATAATCTGAACCTTGAACAACTGCTTGTGATACATCTCCAGTAGATGTAAAAATACAATTTATAACATCAGTATGTGACTCATAATCTCCAACAATTCCACCTCGACATAAAGTTGAAGTATCACTATCATATACTGCCTCAACGCATTCATCTATATATTGTTTACCACTTGAATATTCTAAGCCTAATTCTTGATATTGTTCATCAGTCATATTTAAAACTTTTGTATCATATACACCACAATTTATAATTTTTGATCTACTACTTGAACTAAAATATGCACCAACACCACAAATACCACCTGCTGCTGCAGTTGCATAAATATAAGAATTATAAACATTACAGTTATAAATAAGACCATATGCCATACCAACAATTCCACCAGCATCACATGTATTAATTACAGTCGAATTGTAAACATTACAGTTAGTAACTGTTCCATAACATCTACCAACAATAACTCCAATGTCTCCGATACTACTAGCACGTGTTAATGTCACTCTACAGTTATAGAAATTTACATTATCAATTGATGCATAAGTTTTTTGTGAAGAACCAATATAATCAAAAAAGCCAATATAAACATAATAACTTGTTCTAACCATATTTGAAATCGAATGACCGTTACCAACAAAAATACCACAAAATTTTAAATCTCCTTTATATATATTAGATTTTAAAATTTTATTTACTGTAGTTTTAGTTTTTGTAGTTGCAGAAGATGATGTATATATCGAAATATCTTGGTCAAAATCAAAATCCGTTTCTAAACTAATTGTGCATTTATCAAATGTTGAAATAGCACTACCATAATAAGTTAAATATTGAAGATAAAACTCTCCAAAAGACTCTGGCGTAGAAATTTTATAATAATAATGATCACTTTTATAATCATCTCTTGAATATTCAACATATTCGGTACTTTCTTCTTCTGCATATACTTGGTTTTCCTCAACAAAAATACCAATAATGCATATTGATATAAGAGCTATTAAAATTACAGGAATAAATAATTTTACTTTTTTAATCCATTTTGTAAACATATTGAAGTTCCCCCTCCACTTTAGTTATCACATAATATGATGTAATATTTTTACCATTTTCATCATATATATTAATATCACTAATAGTGTTTTTTGTTTTTCCAATTTTTGTAAGGACACCAGTTATATTAACTGATATAGAATCACCACTAATAAGACTTCCTGAAACTATTTCAAAAGCATTATAAGTTAAAGGCGTATTAGAATATTCTTTAATTATACTTCCTGAAGTTATAGTTATTGCTCTTTTTAAAATAGTTAAAGAGCTTTCTACAAATTCAATTTTATAATTATTTATAACAGATTCCCCATTATATGTAATAGATATATCATCAACACTAGGCTTAATTAAAATTGTTGTAGGTGTATTTACTTCAATGCTATAATTAGCATCAAAAACATAACCATCAAGAATTTTACCAGAAATAATTTCCATATCTTCTTTTTTATATGTAATAGTTTGTAAACCATTATATGTTACACTTCTATCTAATAATTTAATTTTAAGCTTAATAGCTTCTATAAATAATTTACCCGAATTATAACTAATATCATAATATGAAGTTACATCATTATCATTTTCATCATAAATTATTGATTCACTTACAGAAACAATATATTCACCAATATCTACATAAGATTCATTTGATATGTAATCAATTCTATGTCCTTCTATTAAACTTCCTGATATAATTTCACCTGATGAAAGAGAATGTTTTTGCATATCAAATTCATAATATTCATTACCACTTCCAATAGTAATAGGTCTTGGAACAACTTTTAATTTAAATGTATTAGATAAAATATTATAATTTGAACTAATATCTATATCATCTCTTAACACAACATAATATGATAAATTCGCATCAATAGTACCTATATTTGTAATAGTATCATTAGAATAAATCTTTAATAAATCACCAGATACTAAAGAGCCTGAAATAATTTGATAATTATCTTCTGCTAAGCCAAATTCTTCACTACTATATTCAAATGTTAAATCTTGAATTTTAATAGTTATGCTGCGAGGAGTAATCTTAATATTACTTGATTCATAACTTATATCATAACAATTCTTTGTATCAATATTTAATAAATTATTTTTAATAGATATTTCATAATTATTTGTAGATAAATCTATACAATCTACATATTCACAAGAATTAATAATAGAAATCTCATCACTTGCTGCAAGTCCCAAACTTGAATCTATTTTAGTAAAACCATGTGAAAAACCATCATATTCCATAGTTACTGCATCAGGTTTTACTGTTAAATTAGCTTTTTTAATAGTTACAGTACCATAATCATATTTAATATTATAATTATTTGAAACATCATTTCCTAAAGAATCAACAAATGTTATAGTAGCCTCATTATCCCAAGTACCAACCATTATAACCTTAGAGATAACACTTGAGATGATATCATAATATTCTCCTTCTATTTCATATGATGTTTCATAAAATTGTCCATCATATGTTTTAGAATAATCATTAGTTATTACAGTAACATCTTTAGGAGTAATCGTTAAAGTAGTTTCTTTTTCAAGAATAATTTGATAATTAGTAAATTCTAGATCATTATATTCTAATTCTAAAACAATATCAGAAACATCAAGTGTATAAGTACCAACATTTGTATAAGACTTATTATAACTAATTGATTTTAAAGAAACTCCATCAATATTTATTTCAACTATTGGGGTAGCAAATGTTTTAGGTTTACCATCATATGTATAAGAATTTGATTCTACCTTAATTAAAATAGGACATGCTTTTATTTCAATTGCTTGATATTCACTTAAAACAATATAATCTCCTGTAACATCATTTCCATCTGCATCTGATATTTTAACTGTTTCATTAATTGGCTTAATTCTAGTATTTGAATATATTAAGCTTTCATATTCAAATTCACAAGAGCTAATATAATCATCATTTATTAAATCATCTGATACTAGAGTAGGCTTAGCACCAAAAGTAATAGATTCTTCTTTAATGTAGACTAATATCTCCTTTTGTAAAATCAAATATGTTCCTTCTTTATATTTTCTATGATTTGCTTTAGATATAACTCGATATTTATGAATCCCTGCATGCTTCATTGGAGTATCACCCCAATTATCTAATTTTTCATCATAATATTCTGTATAAGTTTTAGACATAAATGCAGAACCATTTATATCAATAGTATCGCCTAAATTATATGTATAATCAAAAGTATCATTAACATTACCATAATTAATAGAAATAATAGTAATGATAGCTACGAGTCCAATAATTAAAACTGCGATAAGCGGAATAAATTTTATTAATTTTTTCATAAATGCTTTTCTTCTTATAAGCTTAGCTTTATAATCCGCATATCGCATAATTTCGCCCTCTTTCTTTTAGATTACTTTAATAGTTCCATATTCATATGTAATAATGAAAGATAAAGTAACATCATTATGATTAGAATCATAAATCTTTAGAGTTAAAACATTTTCAGCAATTCCCTTACCTGACATAATTGTAAGGTCAACAATTTCAACTGAATAATTATTATCTACTAACCACTCATAATCAGCGCCTAAAATTGTTGTATCTGAATAATATTTTTCATTTTCATCATAATCAAATGTTTTAGATATAGTTTCAATCTTAATTTCTTTCTTAGTAACTGTTAAATTACCTAAATCATAATCAACTTTAATTTTATCAATATCAATTAAAACATTATTTGATCCATTTGTTTCTGTAATAGATGTTATAACAACTCTATTTTTACTTGTACCTGCTGAAGTTTGAGAACCAGTAAATTTATAAGTTATATTTAATAAATCTGGATTATCATGACCTATTATTTCTATTGATATATTAGATTCATCATCACAAGTTAATGGAGTACCATCATATATTTTTTCTTTTGAATCAGTTGTAATATGAATTTCAAATAAATATACCATTACTATTCCAGGATATAATTCTACATAGAAATCATCTGTTACATCTACTAAATCCTTGTTATAGATTGTATATGATGTAATATTAGTAACTGATGAACCAGGTTCTGTCTGTTCACCTTCGAATTCTGCAACAATAGAATATCCTTTTTTAATATATTCCTCAAAACCAAGTACTGTTTTAGGGGAATATGTTTCTATACTACCAGGCTGATATTTAACATAAATATTTTCAGGTTGTAAATATATGATTTCTTTTGCGTTAACAACTCTTAAGACACCATATGTATATTCAATAACATAATTATTAGAATTAATCTTAGTACCTAATGAATCATAAATTGCAACAGTTCCATAATTTCTAACATTACCAACATCAGTAATTGTAGAATTATTAATAAATTCCATATAATGACCAGAAATCAAATCACCAGAAATTAAATAAAAATCATCACAAGTTAATGGAGTACCATCATAATTCTTTGTAGCACTTCCTGTTTGAATTTTTAATCTAACCGGATTAATAATTAGTTTTCCATATGTAATTTTTAAATTATAATTAAATGTTACATTTTTTCCTTCATTTGTAATAATAGAAATATTCATTAAATTATCATATTCCCCTACATCCACTTTTGATGTAGCAGGTGTAACACTTATTATGTTACCTGAAACAAGTGCATCGATATTTAGGCAATCATATTGTGTTATTGTTGAGCTTAAACCATCATATGATTTTTCTAACGAACCAGTTTGAATAGATAAATCTACCTTGTTAACCGTTAAAATACCATATTGCTTAGTAATTGCAAAATTAGATGTTAACTCAACCTTATTTCCTTCTTCATCTAATACAAATTCACCAGATTCATTAATTTTAAATATATAAACATTAAATTCATTTGAAATACTACCAACATTTATTATTTCTTTTGTTGGTTCAATACCTATTTGTGCAAACGAAGGCAATTCACCGAAATATGAAATATCATCTGCAGTTATAGATAGTGTAATTCCATCATATGTTTTTGCGTGATCACCAGATACAAACAATAATTCAATTGGATCAACTGCTAAAACACCATATTCTTTTGTAATAATATAATTTGATGTAACATCAGTAATAACACCATCTTCTGATGTATTAGTTATTGTTAAGTCAAATTCATTATTTATAGTACCAACATCACTTATAGATGAACCATAAGTAATATTGATATTGTCACCTTCCATTAATGATCCTTCTTTTATTTCATAATCCCAGCAGCTTAATGGAGTTCCATCATATGTTTTTTCAGCACCCTTAGATTTAACTGTTAGATTAACTGCAGTTCTAGTTATAGTACCATCAATTGAAGTAATATTATAATTATTTGATACATCATTTCCTAATTCATCAAATACATGGGCAGTAAATGTAATTCTTTTACTACCTATTGTAGTTAAGCCTTCACTTGTTTCGATTTCAATAAAATCATTACCAACAAGGCTGCCTTTAGTTATTTCATATTGATCTAAGAATGCTTCTTTAGCATCATATTCTATTTCTTCATCAATTAGCTTAACTGTTATTTCTCTTTTGTTAATCTTTAATGAGCCATATACATAATTAATATCATATTCATTAGTAACATCCATATCATATTTATTGTAAATTTTGACTTCAAAAAGATTTCTTGATTCCCCAACTAATGTTTGAAAACCATCATATGAAGCTTTAATATAATCCCCTTCATATAGATTACCTGAAGTAATTTTAAAATCATCTTTAGTTAAAGCTAAACCATTATATTCTCTTTCATCACCTAATGATTCAATTGTAATTTCACTTACAGTAAATGATCTACGAGATGCACCCATTATAATTAATAGTGCTAAATTAAATAATAAGATTACAGATAGTATGGACGATAAGATTAATATAATTTTTCTTTTCATAATTAAAGCTCCTTAACCATACTTTCAATCATTTCTTTACAATATGGCATTTTGTTATATCCGAAAATATCATCTAATGTTTTTAAAAGTTCGTCCTTTTTTCTTTTTAAATAAACACTATTAGCTGATTCTAATTTTCTTATAACCTTCTTAGATAAAATGTCATCAATTGCATCCATCTCATCTCCGCCACACGCAATAAAGACAGGAACATAATCATTGATTTGCCTCATAATACGATTACCGAAAGAGAATTTAAATTCCTTTTGTAAATATAAATCAAATGCGGTAATTCTATGCTTATTTCTAAATCTTAATTTGTATTCCTTTTTTGCTCTATTGCATAAAGCCTCAAAACGATTAGCTGTAATTCTAAGCTTTTTATTATTATCTACATCAAAGCTTAATGCCTTCTTATTTAAATTTAGGACCATCGCACGGTCATATACCTTATCGGATACTTGAAATGTAGAATCATCATTATTAGCTGTACCTATAAACCACATATTCTTAGGTAATCTAATTTGACCATTTTTTAAATTTTTAGGATCTGTTTTATCGCTTGCAGAAATTACATCTAAAAATCTACCATTCTCATTAGGAATTTCAAGTAAAGATAAGAATTCTGCAAAATAGTATTCAATTCTTGCAATATTCATTTCATCTAATACCGTAATGAAAATATCATTTTTATAATTGGCTTCATACATTTTTTCTAAAAATGGTGTTTCATTAAACTTTCTTGTGAATTCGTTATAATAACCAATTAAATCTGATCTTTCCTTCCACATAGGTTGAACTGGCACAATTAATGCCTCATTAGATAAAAATCTACCAAAAGCGTAAGCTAAAGATGTCTTACCTGTACCACTCATACCCTGTAGGATAATGATATGAGATACAGCTAAACTTGCAATAAATCTTCTAATATCATCTTTAGAATAATATAGATTTAAATTTATGGCAGCATAGCCTCTAAATGATTCACAGAATTCTTCTAAACTACATTTATTAGAACCCTCATTGATATAACCTTTATATTTCTCATCTAACATTGTAAGCATAGGAAATCTAGTTTTTCCCACCTTTTTTTGAATTGAATCATCAGGAAATTTTAAGGCAACAATTCCAATCGCTACTAAAATAAGTACAGAAAATACAAATGATATGATCATGACAAAAATATAACTTGATGTATGATTATTAGTATATTTCATAGCTTGATTTCTAAGTATTACACCTACAATTGTGAATACAAGCGCAATTATTGCAATACCTGCAGTAAAAAATATACTTATTCTCATTTTCTTAGTCATTATCATTCACCTTCTTTCAATTTCTTTTTAATTGCCTTTTTAGTCTTTTTCCATTCTTCTTTATAAATCTTCTCAATCATCTTATATTCACGTTCTAACTCATCAAAATTCTTTTCGCTAGTATAATCATCTAAGCTTCTTTCACCATGAGTTAAAAGCCTTGCTTGAAGAATAGATATTTTTTCATCTTTAATATCTAAATCTTTTTGAATATCAGTTCTAATTTGAACTTTTTCTGCTTCTTTATTAATTAATTCAGCTTGAAGTCTAGAAATCTCACTATTAAGCTTCCCTACAGAAACTCTTGATTCTTCTACATATTTATCTTTACCACTTGATTCTTTTTCTAACTCTGAAATTCTATCATTTAATAATAATTCATTCTTATTAAAGTCAATAATTTTCTCATTTAATTCATTATTTTTATTTAATAAATCATGAATTTGCTTTTCTAAATCAGAAATTAGAGTATTCTTATCTACAATTACATTATTTAATCTTTCATTGTCTAGTTTTAATGCTTTATTCTCGTTATCAAGTTTTATTAATTCTTCTTTAAGATTTAATAAATCAGCTATTTTATCTTCAAGAAGAATAATATATTCATAATCTGCTTTTCCATTAGAATTAAATTTTTCTTTTAATTCACTAATTCTCTTATCTCTAATTTCTCTTTTAGAATCATCTAATTCCCTCAAATATGTTTCATATTCTTTGTTAAATGCTTTAGATAATTCTTTAGAATCTTTATAAGCTAAAGTTTCAATTGTTAGTAACGCAATTTCAATTT
>JAEEGL010657833.1_pt1 | contig 48326 bp, 25 predicted proteins | sample 9134231 | NCBI WGS metagenome assembly JAEEGL01 (sample SAMN16246548, study PRJNA631951) | gut metagenome | biome: gut microbiome; feature: rumen; material: fiber-attached | host: Bos | place: Iran: Karaj | collected 2018-10 | reverse complement strand
TGGCACACGAACTGGGCCACTCATTCCAGTTGCAGATACCTGCCGACTCTGTGGGCGATGCCTGGGGCGGCAGCGGCTTTTTCGAGATGACCTCGCAGTGGATGCTCTGGCAGGTGAACCCCGACTGGATCACCGACGAGAATTATCACTTCGAGGCTTTCAAGAAACTCACCCACAAGGCTTATCTGCATCTGGAAAACATCTATCACTCACCCTACGTCATCCAGTGGTGGAGCGACCTGCATGGCCGCAAGTCGATCGCAGAACTGTATCGGCAGGGTAAGATCGGCGAAGATCCGGTGATGACCTATAAGAGGATAAACGGCTTGAGTCAGCAGGCGTTCTGCGACGAGATGTTCAGGGGATATCAGCACCTGGTGAACTTCGATTTCAAACATGCACGCAAGGAGACCCGGAAATATGCCTGCACGTTTGACACCGAACTGACACGCACCGATGGATGGTACAGCCCGAATCACTTTCCTGAGGAATATGGATTCAATGCCATCCTGCTCGATGACAAGGTGGACTTGAACGCGCAAAGTTTCGGCCTGCAGATAAGAGGTGAAAACCTGAGATACGGTTTCGTGGGCATCACAGCTGACGATGAGGAAATCTATGGCGACATCAATGCTTCGACCTTCACCGTCCCTCAAGGCAAGCAATTGAAACATCTGTATCTCATTGTCATGGGAGCACCAGCTTTGCATGAGCAGATACCGATGCCCACGGAAGAGCACCCCGACCCCAAGACTGCGTTGAAAGAATTCCCCTATTCATTCAGGGTAAGCGCGCAGTCGCCTGGCGAAGCACAATGGAATACCCCGGGAGCCGGCAATCCCTTTATCCCTGGATATTTTGCCGATCCCACCATCCGTAAGTTTGGCGACACGTATTATCTGTATGCCACCACCGACGGCACGGGCAACGGTTACGGTCCGGCACAGGTGTGGGTGTCGAAAGACTGCAAAAACTGGAAGAACATCGTGATGAACTGGCCCACGACCGAGGTGGTATGGGCGCCCGACGTGGTGCAACAGACTGACGGCACCTTCCGCTACTACTACTGCGAACCCTGCAACATCAATGTGGGAGAAAGCCGGTCGCCCATAGGTCCCTGGCACAACATTCTCGGAAAGGAAGATGCGGTGATGGTGCCCGACCGTTATGTGCATAATGTCATCACCCTCGACCCCCAACTCTTCCGCGATGATGACGGACAGGAGTATCTGTATTTCACCACCTGGGGCATCTACGACGGTTTTGGTTGTGGGGTGGCCAAGTTGAGCGGTAAAAAACCTGCTTCCGGTGATGCGCGCAGATGGCGCGAGGATGCTCCTCATGCCATCGCTGCCGATGAGTTCTTCTCGGAAAAACGGCTGATTCCCAATACGGAATTGAAGGATATTTTCGAGGCTCCTTTTGTGTTCAAGCGGGGCGACACCTATTATTTCACCTACTCCTCGGGCTCCTGCCACGACCATACCTATCGTGTGCAGTATGCCACATCGAAGGTGGGACCGATGGGACCTTTCGACTATAAAGGCTGTATTCTTGAGACCAATGCCGACGGGACTGTTCACGGCCCTGGTCATCATAGCGTGATGGAGGAGAACGGACGTTATTACATCGTTTATCACCGTCACAACAATCCCCACTCCGTGCATGGCTTCAACCGCCAGGTGTGTATTGACGAACTGCAGTTTGACGGCGATGGAAACATTCTCCCGGTGGTTCCTACCCACGATGCCAAACAGGTGGGACTGGGGACTGCACGGACTTACAACAACCTGGCCTATGGTGCCAAGGTGACCGCCAGCAGCTATTACGACGATTGGTTCAAACCCGAATATGCCGTTGACGACAATAACGGCACGCTGTGGAAAGCACGCCACACCAACTGGGATGCGGAGAAACATGTCGAATGGTTGCAGATCGACCTCGGGAAGGCCACCAAATTCAACGAGGTGTGGATACAGTTTGAGTATCCCACATTCTTCTATCAGTATCTGATAGAGACTTCTGTCGATGGCCAGAAATGGTCGGTCTATGCCGACCGTACTGCCAACATCCTGCAAGGTTCGCCGATGATTGACCGTAAAAAGACAAAGGCCCGCTACCTGCGCATCTCCATCACCGACACACAGAAAAACGGGCACATGCCTGCCATATGGAACGTGAAGGTGTGGAAGGATGCTCCCCGATTGCCAGACACAGATGTGGAGTCGAATGACGGGTATCCGGGAATGCACAAAAAAGATGTTGAGCCTGAGACTCGCCAGCATCAAGCTTGTATCACCCTGGATGCCGGTAAGATGGGAGATGGTAAGCAGCAACCGATGGATGTGACGGAAGTAGTGACGGCCGAAGGGGAAAAACTCATCGCCAACAAACCGCTGCGTCTTAGGGTGAAGGACGGGCGATGGGCTCTTTTCTTCAACGGTTCACAGTCGTTGTCCAACGAGAAGCCATTATCAGAGGTGTATCGTTACAACGCGCCTTATACCATCAGCACATGGGCACTGCAGACGGAGACAGGTCCGGTGCCGACAGTGGTATCACTCAGCAGTTCGCATGCCGACCTGGCCACCACCCAACTGCGTCTGGGCTCCGACAAGGGTGCGGGAATCATCAATCACAACGGTTCGTTTGAGAGTTGCGGATTGCCTGAGGCCGTAAAAGTTTCCGAAGGACAGTGGCATCACTGGGTGGTGACATTCGACGGATGGAAGGAAAGCATCTACCGTGACGGGGAACTGCTGCACGAGCAGAACAACTTCATTATGGTGCGGCCTGAGGGAAAGGTCGTCATCGGTGCCGATGGCAGCGGAGCAAACTTTTTTAGAGGTTATCTGAGCGAACTGGCCATCCAACCGTGGGCCATCAGTGCCGATGAGGTAAAGAAGACTTACGAGAACCAGAAGGACAAGCATCTGCCTTCACTGGGTGACGATGATTTCGACGAAAGCGACCCCGACAGCCGTTTCTCGCTGGCACCAGACATGAAACTGGTGTATGAGAAACAGGAAGAAGAAACGCTTTCCGCCACCTCAGCCGACTTCCTCAGCGATCCGCTGAAGAATGGTGGTCAGATATGCAAAGAGGTGGAGGGCGACTTCGTCATGATGGCTCATTTCGTAGATATGGAAGGCCTCAAGGAACACAAGGTGAAGGGCTATAATGAGTGCGGCCTGCTGATATCAGGAGCAGAGAAAACATATCAGTTGGGGGTATTCCCACTATATAATTGCGGCAATATGTTCACGGTCATCAGTCCAGAGGGACGTCCACAATACCCCAACTACAAGGGTTACGAGTTTGACCGCGTCTTGCAGTTTGAGCGCCGCGGTAACCAACTTTTTGCCCGCACCAGCAGTGATGGGAAGACATGGCACAATATGCCCGGCTCGCCTGTCGTGGTGACAGCGTCCAAACTCCAGCTCGGCCTCTATCAGACCACCTACAGCGACAACCTGTCATGGGCAATACTCAACCACATCGTCATCTATCAGAAATAGATAATTGATGGTTCATTTGGCCGTTTAGCGGTTTATTTATAATTTTGTCACATTATGCGACGACTGCTGTTTCTGATTACCGGAATCCTGATGCTCCTGTCGGTTGGGGCAAGGGATGATTACAGCTACCGCCAGATCACGATGAATGACGGTTTGGCTGCTAACGCAGTGCGCAATATCGTGCAGGATAAGAACGGCTATATCTGGTTTGGCACAGACAATGGCCTGTGCCGCTATGACGGTCGGAGGGTATTGCCAATCCGCATCGCCGAATTAGGCATCAACCAATATATATCGGCCCTGCTCGCCTGTGATGAGGGTCTGTATGTGGGTACCGCAAAAGGTGTGTTTTTTGTTGACTTCGCTCATCAGACAGTCACCAGGCTCCCGATAGAGATCCATTCCACGGTGACCTATCTTTCTATAGACAAAGAAGGTGGACTTTGGGTGTCGACGATGGAACAAGGGGTATGGCAGTATGTCGTCAAAACAGAGCAATCAAAACAGTATCCCCTCAAGCCCTCAGGCAATGCTGTGGCACAAGTGTATGTCGATGCCGGCAATCAGATCTGGGCGGTCACAAGTTTGGAAGAGCCGGTGATACTGAAACTCAACCGGCTGCACGACCAGTTTGAGCCTGTCAATCTCAGTTTTCAGGGAGTTCCCGCATCGCTCCGTATGCTTCAGACGAGGGACGGACGCTACTGGTTGGGCACCTGGGAACACGGGCTTTTACGTATGCACAGTGACGGCAGACTGGAACAGGTGCTCAACCCTCAGCTCACCAAAGCGGGATGGCATATTCACACGATGTATGAAGATCCCAACGGAAGCATTTGTCTGGGCTGTGACGACGGACTGATCAGTATTGATCCGCAGTCGGGAGAGTGGCAGAAGTTGGATGACCGGTTTGTATATACCATTACCAACGATACCGAAGGGGGCTTGTGGATAGGCACATTCTATGGTGGGGTGAAGTATATCTCGCCAGTGAGCAAACGCTTCGACGGTTTCTCCATGGCAAACGGCCTGACGGGAAATGTCATCTCCCGTTTCTGCGAGGATAGACAAGGACGTATCTGGGTGGGCAGCGATGATGGCGGGTTGATGTGCTATGATGGCCGTTTTGTCAACTATCCCCATCAAGACTGGCTCTCAAAACGCAATGTCCATGCCCTGTGTGTGGACAACCATGACAATCTGTGGATAGGCACTTATACCGACGGTGTGATCGTGATGAATCTGCAGACGGGCAGCATGCGCCAATATGTGCAGACCGGCGACACCACCTCGCTCGATAATTCCAGCTCGTATGCCATCTATCAGGATGCTCATGGCGAGATATGGGTAGCCACCATGGGAGGTTTGTGCCTCTATGATGCCCCGAAAGACGCTTTTATCCGTATAGGCAAGACAAATGCCATCACCATCGACATCGATGAGGATGGCGAGGGCAATTTATGGTTGTCCACCCAGGGTGAAGGTTTATGGCGCTATGACAGGAAAGCGCGGAAGTTCCACAACTTCCGTAGCAAGGATACAGCCGATGAAACCGCATTGCCCGACAACCAGGTGAACTGCTGCCATTTCGATGAGAAAGGCAGACTCTGGGTGGGCACATTTGCGGGATTGTGCACCTACGACAAGAAAGGGGGCTGTTTCCGACGGGTGAATCTCGATATACCGAGTCAGAATATCTTGAGCATCATTGAGGACAATGGTGCTTTATGGCTCACCACTGAGCGTGGCATTGTGAGGTATGTACCCAATGAGGGTGTCCAGCGGTTTACGCTCCACGACGGACTGGTGAGCGAGCAGTTTCAACCCAACAGCGGATATAAGGCCAGCGACGGGCGCATATACTTCGGCACGACAAGTGGCTTCAACAGTTTCTTGCCTTATCAGATAAAGGCGAATACGGTGATGCCGCCTGTATATGTCACCTCGATCAGTTTTCTGAACCAGGAAAAGCACAACGCAAACGGTCTGCCCCTCGACCTCACGCTGACCAAGGAGATCACCATCGGCTACGGCGATTCCAAAATGGTCAGCCTGTCGTTTGCCTCACTCAGCTACTGTTCGCCGGAGAAGATACAGTATGCGTATATGCTTGAGGGGTTTGACAGTGACTGGAACTATATCGGCAATCAGAACAGCGCCACCTATACCAACTTGCCTGCCGGAACATATACTTTCCGCGTGAAGGCGACCAACAACGACGGAATATGGTCGGACAATGTGGCCAGTTTGAAGATCATAGTAGAACCGCCTTTCTGGTGGAGTTGGTATGCCAAACTTCTATACCTGCTGTTGTTGGGTTCTGCCATCTGGTATTATGTCCATCTCCGTCTGAAAAAGGCTGAGCATCGCCACCATCTGGAGATGCAGCGCCTGAACGAAGAGAAGGAGAAAGAGGTGCGCGAGGCGCGTCTGAACTTCTTTACCATGATTGCACACGAGATACGCACGCCCGTATCGCTCATCATCGCTCCTTTGGAGAAAATCATGAAAAGCGGACATCTGACCTCCGACCTCTCATCAACGAACCGTAGCCTGAGCGACGACATGAAGGTCATCGACCGCAATGCGCATCGCCTGCTGGAACTCGTCAACCAACTGCTCGACTTCCGAAAGGTGGAGCAGCAGAGGCTGGTGATGCATTTTGCTCCGCAAAACATCCATGAACTGATGCTGTCGGTGAGCGAACGCTTCGCACCCACCTTCGAACAGAATGGCAAACGGTTCACCGTCGACTACCCCAACGAGCACTTTACGGCCATCGTCGACAAGGAGGCTATCATAAAAACGATCAGTAATCTGCTGACCAATGCCAATAAATACTCAAAAGATGAAGTGCGGCTGTCGTGTATCGAAGATCCTGATGGCCAGCGGTTCCGTATCCGTGTGAGCGATAATGGCGTCGGCATCAGAGAGGAAGACCGCGAACGCATCTTCCAGCCTTTCTTCCAGGCCGAGGGCAACAAACCTGGCACGGGAATCGGCCTGAATATCGTGAAGAGTATCGTCGACCAGCATCATGGTGAAATCAACGTGGAATCTGAATTGGGCAAGGGCAGTGTCTTTACGATCATCCTACCTGTCAGCCAACAAGAGATCCATGAGACGGTTGCCGTGGAGACAAAGGCTCCGATCGCTCCCCGCGACGACACGCAGGGGAAACAGACGGCACAGCCCGAACCCGTCACCAGTCCGCAACCTGCCGCCAACGGCCAACGGCCTGTCATGCTGATCGTGGATGATTCGGAGGATATGCGCGATTTCCTGAAGAGCAATTTCAACGACAAATATGAGATCATCACGGCAGAAGATGGCATCGAAGCACTCCATCTCTTGCAGAACCACGAAGTCAGCATGATCGTCAGCGACTGGATGATGCCACGCATGGATGGAGCGGAATTTTGCCGCCGTGTGCGTCAGGATCAGCGAACCAGTCATATTCCTTTCATCATGCTGACCGCCAAGACTGATGACGACTCAAAGGTGGAGGGCATGGACGTCGGTGCCGACACTTACATCGAGAAACCTTTCTCTGTGCAATATCTCGAAGCCTGTATCCGCAACATCCTCCAGATACGCCACCGTCTGATGGAGAAATTCTCCACCCAACCGCTGGAACCTGTCACTGAGATAGCCCAGAACCCCACTGACAGCGAGTTTTTGAAGAAGATGAACCAGGTGATTGAGGAAAATTTCTCCAACTCGGAACTGAACGTGAACTTCCTCGCCGACAAGTTGAACATCAGCCGCAGCAGTCTCTTTGCCAAGATCAAGACACTGGCCGAGATCACACCCAACGAGATGATTCAGATGATGCGTCTCAAAAAGGCTGCACAACTCATGAAGGAAGGGAGATACACCATCAGCGAAATCAGTTATATGGTCGGGTTCTCCAATCCCTCCTATTTCTCGAAATGTTTTCAGAAACAGTTTGGCATCAAACCGACAGATTATATAAAATCTGGCTTGTGAGATGCATTGTCGATGATTTTCTCAGATATTTTGTTTATCTTTGCCATGTCGTATGCGATTTTCCTGTCTTGTTTCGCAGCACTAAGACAAGTGGAAATCTGATATGGTAAAAAAACTGAGCAACTTTTTGTCACTCAGCAATTGACAAAATAAAGTACAACTGAAGTGTTGCATCATTCAACCTATACCTATGAGAGTCATTCGATTTGATGCCCAACGGCTGCCCTTCAAACCTTTGGAACGGCAAGTCATCTACTTTGATCCCGCACCCTACAAAGACAAATTGTTAAGTTTAATGACGTCTGCCGTGGACCAACACTACGATGACATCCGCCAGCTGTTCGCCATGGAGGGACTGGATTTCTGTTTCCTGCCCCGCATATCGAGAGAACTGCAGATACCCGAACTGCTGGAGTATTTCCGTCCCGACATGCCCCCGGAAGAACGTAACAGGTACCTGAAAACCGTAACAGCCGAAAACCTGACGCATTACTTCGCAAGAGAAGAAGATATCTATAACCTTCCTATAGGATTGATCAAATACACCGGACAGCAGTTTGACAACGACTACATATTCAATTACACACCCATCGATTTCAGGCGCCCCGAATTTCTGTTAGAGGAAATCAAGCAATACATACATTATAATTCACAAGGAAGTCCGTATTCATGGAATCATCCCGACATGTCGTCGGCTTCCACCGATTTGTCTTACGACGTCAACGACATGCTCACACAAGCGCAGATGCTCGTTCAGCGACTGCGCGAACAGGGTGTCAACGACATGGTCATTGAGGAGATATTCCATCCCACCCAGCGGCTGAGCAGGTTGCATGTGCGCTACTCACGGATCATTCTGCCCGACTATCAGAACATGGAGATACACATGACGCCGCTTCCCAAAGCCGTGTTTCTGCTGTACCTGAAGCATCCCGAGGGTATCCGCTTCTGCGATCTGCCCGACTACCGCGACGAACTGCTCCACATCTACACCAGTTTCTCGGGCCGTGATAATATGGACGCCATCAGGGCGAGTATCAACGATGTGACCAATCCGCTCAGCAACTCCATCAACGAGAAATGCTCCCGCATCCGACAAGCCTTCCTCAGCAAGTTTGAGGACCGTCTGGCCCGCAATTACTACATCACCGGGCCGCGTGCCGAAGCCAAGAAAATCCTGTTGCCCCGCGATCTCGTAACGTGGGAAGAATAAAAAACCTTTCTTTTAAATGTCAGCGATTTAGAGGGTTACAAAAAAAATTAATGTGGTTTAATTAAACAATCTATTTGAAATGATTACAGGCGAGATAAAAAACCGAATTGACAGCATTTGGGATACTTTTTGGACCGGTGGCATCACCAATTCCTTGACCATCTTAGAACAGATGACCTATCTGTTCTTCATGAAGATGCTTGATGATGCACAGCGCACGAAAGAGGCAAATGCCAATGCTTTTGGTGTGGCTGTGAAAGACCCAACGTTCAAACAGGGGTTGTGGCACAATCCCGAAACTGACAGGGATGTGGACTATAACGACCTTCGTTGGAGCGTGTTCAAGAACAAAGAACCAGAGACGATGTATCGCACGGTGAGCAAGGATGCTTTTATCTTCATCAAGACACTCAACGAGGGTAAGGAATCGGCATACAGCCGCTTTATGGAGAATGCCACGTTCCTTATCCAAAGTCCACGCACACTGACCAAGATTGTGGAGGGTATCGACCACCTCGATATGAACAATCGTGATACGATGGGCGACACCTATGAGTATATCCTCGGCAAGATGGCAGCATCGGGCAACAACGGTCAGTTCCGCACCCCACGGCATATCATCCGTATGATGGTGGAAATCATGCAGCCGACACTGAAAGACACCATTTGCGACCCTGCGATGGGTAGTGCAGGTTTTATCGTGGAAAGTGCCAAATACATCAAAGAGCATTATCCGAAGGAACTGCTGAAGCGTGAGAATGCCGACCACTACAAGAACGGTATGTTCCACGGGTTCGACACCGACTTCACCATGCTGCGTATCGGTGCGATGAACTTGATGTTGCATGGTGCCGACAACCCTGACATCCAATATAGAGACAGTCTATCGACCGACAACACAGATACTGACCGCTATACGCTCTGTTTGGCAAATCCACCATTTACAGGAAGCCTCGACTATGAGGCGGTGAGCAAGTCATTGCTTGCCATCACCAAGACCAAGAAGACCGAACTGCTGTTTGTCAGTCTGTTCATCCGTATGTTGCAGATGGGTGGTCGCTGTGCGAGCATCGTCCCCGATGGAGTGCTGTTCGGCAATAGCACGGCACATAAAGCCTTACGCAAAGAACTGATTGACAACCAACGACTGCAAGCAGTCATCTCCATGCCATCGGGTGTGTTCCAACCCTATTCGGGAGTCTCCACCGCTGTATTGGTTTTCACCAAGACCAATGCAGGAGGCACAGATAAGGTGTGGTTCTACGATATGAAAGCCGATGGCTATACCCTCGACCAAAAGCGGACAGAATGCCAAGAAAACGATATTCCCGATGTCATTGCACGTTTCAAGAATTTGCAAGCAGAGGAAAGCCGCACACGCAAAGAGCAGTCGTTCCTCGTTCCTGTGGACGAAATCCGCAACAACGACTATGACCTCTCCATCAATAAATACAAGGAGGTGGAGCGTGTAAAAGTAGAATACGATGCCTCCGAAGTCATCTTTGATAGGATTGCTTCTCTTCAAGAGGAAATCAACAAGGCAATGGATGAATTTAAGGAGAAGTATCTATGAGAGAAGGTTGGACATATAAGAAATTGGGGGAGGTGGCTACTATTATTGGAGGAAGTACCCCTAAATCAAATATAGAGGAATATTGGGGAGGCTCTCATTATTGGGTTACACCTGCTGACTTAAAAGGAAATAAATATCAAGGTGCTACTCCGAGAACCATCACAAATTTGGCAATACAAAAAACAAACCTTCAACTTCTACCAACAGGAACTGTTTTATTGTCTTCACGTGCACCAATAGGAAAAGTTGCTATAACTACCGTTCCAATGTATTGCAATCAAGGATTTAAAAATGTTGTTTGCTCTGAACAACTTTTAAACGAGTTTGTCTATTGGTATCTATTAAACAAAACCGAATATTTGAATTCTTTAGGCAGAGGGGCAACATTTAAGGAAATATCAAAGAAAGCAACAGAACAAATCCCCATCCCCGTTCCACCCATCTCTGAGCAGCAGCGTATCGTTAATGAACTTGACCTTCTGTCGAGTATAATCGATAAGAAAAAAGCACAACTCAAAGAATATGACCAACTCGCCCAATCCATATTCTATGATATGTTCGGAGACCCTGTGTCGAATGAAAAAGGATGGGAGGTGAAGAAATTGGGAGAAGTAGGAACCATTGTTACAGGTAATACTCCATCGACAAAAGATAATAGGAACTACGATTCTAATGATGTATGCTTTTTTAAGCCAAGTGATATTGAAAAAGATGGCATATCTTTGTTGTCAGAATCGGAATTTTATGTTTCTTCATTTGCCTACAATAGTGCAAGGAAGTTACCAAAAGGTAGTGTCCTTGTAACATGCATCGGAATTGTCGGTAAAGTTGGAATTCTTGAAATAGAGGCGACATGTAATCAACAGATAAATGCAATTGTTCCAAATAATCAAGTGAATTCGAATTATGTTGCATTTAGCATATTGGCAAAACGAAGAATTATTGAAAGCATTGCCCATGCACCTGTTGTCCCCATAATTAATAAAGGAACTTTTTCACAGTTATCCATCCCCCTTCCCCCTCTCCCCCTCCAACAATCCTTTGCCTCAAAGATAGAAGCCATAGAGCGACAAAAGGCTCTTATACGGCAATCCATCACCGAGGTAGAGACCTTGTTTAACAGCCGAATGGACTATTGGTTTTCATGATGGCTATAGCGAAAAGAAAAGAAATAAAAAACAACGACAGTGACTGAAGAGGAGTTTATAGCAAAAAGAAAATACGCCGGAGAGAAAAAGACTTCGATGAAACGCCGGAATATCTATCACGACTATTCTGAGCGGCGTATGTATATGATAACGCTGGAGGTGGAAGGACGATTACCTGTCTTCGGCCATCTTGTTGGCAATGCCTTTGCTGAACGTGGTAGCAATGACGAACCGCACATCGAACTGTCGGAACTGGGCAAGGCCGTGCAGAGCGAATGGCTGAACATTCAGCGCTATTACCCTCAAATAGAGGTAATAGCCATCCAGATGATGCCCGACCATCTTCATGGCATCCTCTTTGTGAAAGACACTTTGCCCGTACATCTGGGACAAGTGATTTCGGGGTTTAAAACTGGGTGCAGAAGGGCACAAAAGGCCATGGAGGCTGCCGCAACTTTGGAAACTGCGGTAAAACCGCAATATGCAGAGAACGGAGCGACAACCGAAAAAACAACCTTCGGAGCAACAACCACCGAAGCAGCAAAGCATCATGCGGAAAAGAGTGGAGCTGCCCGTTCTCCGTATGCAACGGCTTCGCCGTTGCTAAACTCCAAGCCATGTAGTCACCAACTCTTTGCCAAGGGCTATAACGACCTGATACTCCGCTCCTATGATGAGTTTTCCATATGGAAGAACTACCTCCGTGACAACCCACGGCGTCTGATGCTAAAACGTGCCCGCCCAGAATGGCTACGGCCTTTCTTTGGCCTACGCATAGGCTCACATAGCTATAGCGGTATAGGCAACCGTAGTTTGCTTGCTGCATCCAAGCGAATAGCAGTGCGCGTGTCGAGGCGAATGAATCAGAGCGAAATTGCCGAAGAGACTACCCGTTATCTCAATGCCGCCCAACAGGGCTCCGTCCTCGTCTCACCAGCCATATCTCCTGGCGAAAAGAGCGTTATGCGCGCTGCCTTTGATACAGGTTTGCCTATCATCGTCATCATGGAAAACGGTTTCACTCCATTGTCGAAACCATATGGTGAACAGTTTTATGCTTGCGCAAGAGGACAACTGCTAATGCTTTCTCCATGGGAGCATCATAATGAGAAAAAGAAAATCACTGTTGAGCAATGCCAACAGATGAACCTAATGGCATTGGAAATCAGCAGATTATAATAACACGATCATGCGAAACTTCGACTATCTTCAAGACATAGGTCTGACCGAACTGCATCAGTTCTGTTCGGCAGCCGAGGAGTTGCAAGTAAGCAATCCCGACCTCAGTGCCATCAGCGCAAGAAAGGCATTGGAGTATATGGTCAGGTCGCTGTATGTGATGAAGAACATCGAGATACCCGAAAGGGCATCGCTGTTTGAGTTGGTAGATAGCGAGGTTTTCCGTGGGTTTATTGGTGATGAGCGTGTGATGATGGCTGCTCACTATGTGCGCAAGGTGGGCAACAACGGTGCTCATGGTACTCCTGTGAGCAAGAGAGAGGCTTTCTTCTGTCTGCTCAACATTTACAATGTCGTTGCGGCTATCCTGCACAAACTCACCCTTCTCAAAGAAGTCAAACCCTTTGACGAAAAACTACTCCCAAAGAAGCCACAGACTCCAAGTTTGACACCCACCAAGGTGACGGTCACACCACAGTCAACCATCGTACAGGCAGCCGACAAAAAGGCGGTGGATGACAAGAAACCTGTTGCAGAAATCCCAACCGACATCTCCGAGGCAGAGACACGCAAACTGTATATCGACCTCATGCTGAAAGAAGCAGGGTGGGATGTCTTGGATATCGAGGGCGCAATACAACCATCAAAGGCTTGTATCGAAGTTGAGGTGCAGGGTATGCCCTATGGATATAGAAAGGAAAGCCAACAGGAGGATTCGGATGGACGATTCGCTGCGGAAGAGATCACCTTCCCCACAACAGGCAAAGGATATTGCGACTATGTGCTCTTTGGCGGCAACGGACTGCCTCTTGCCGTAGTGGAAGCCAAGCGGACAAGCAAATCTCCTCTTATTGGCAAGCACCAAGCCGAACTGTATGCCGACTGCTTGGAAAAGAGATACGGTGTAAGACCGGTCATCTTCTACACCAATGGTTTTGAGACCAACATCATCGATGGCTTGGGCTACCCACCACGCAGACTGTATGCCTTCCATACTGAGAGCGACTTGGAGTTGCTGATTCAGAAACGTAAACGGCATGACATTACGGATTTCAGCGTGAAGGACAGCATCACCGACCGCCACTATCAGAAAATGGCGATTAAGTCGGTCTGTGAACATTTCAATGGCAAGCACCGTAGAGGCTTGTTGGTAATGGCAACAGGAACAGGAAAAACGAGGGTTTCCATCTCATTGGTAGATGTGCTCACCCGCAACGGATGGGTGAAGAACGTGCTGTTCCTTGCAGACCGTATACCGTTGGTCAGTCAAGCCCACAAGAATTTCGTGAAGTTGCTGCCCCATATGACCACCTCTATACTGAGCGAGGACAAAGACCCCGACACAACGGCACGTATCACGTTCTCCACCTATCAGACGATGATTAACTACATCGACACCGATGAGAAAGCGTTTTCCGTTGGTCGGTTCGACTTGATTATCATCGATGAGGCTCACCGCAGTATTTTTGGCAAATACTCTGCCATCTTCAATTACTTCGATGGTCTGTTGGTAGGACTGACTGCCACACCGAGAGACGAGGTTGACCGCAGCACCTACGAGACATTCCAAATGGAACAGGGACAACCCAACTATGCCTATGAGTTGGAGGACGCAGTGGCAGATGGTTATCTGGTCAACTACAAGGGCTTCAAGCGTGGTTCACTGATCCTGAAAGAGGGTATCAAATACGACAGCCTGAGCAAGGAAGAAAAAGAGCAACTTGAAAGTGTATGGGAATACGAAAAAGCGAGGAAAGCCATAGACGATGATGACTACCACCGCAATATTGAGAACAATGAGATATTCAAATATATCTTCAACAAGGACACCATCGACCATGTATTGCAGGACTTGATGGAGAATGGTCTGTCTGTGCAGAGCGGTGAACGTATCGGCAAGACCATCATCTTCGCCTTCAACCACCGCCACGCAGAGATGATAGTGGAGCGGTTCAATGCCCTCTATCCCGAGTATGGTGCTGAGTTTTGTGCCCTTATCGACAACTATGTCACGTATTCGAAAGACCTCATTGACAAGTTTGAGATTCGTGATGGCAATCCGCAGATAGCCGTATCGGTGGATATGCTCGACACGGGCATAGACGTTCCCGACATACTGAATTTGGTGTTCTTCAAGAGCGTGAAGAGCAAAATCAAGTTCATGCAGATGATTGGACGTGGCACACGTCTGTCAAAGGACATCTTCGGCACAGAAAAGGACAAGGAGTTTTTCTATATCTTCGATTGGTGTAGGAACTTTGAGTATTTCGACAAGAACCCCGATGGACAGAAAGCCACCATCATGCCATCTCTGACAGAGAAACTATTTGCTCTTAGAACAAGGATAGCCTTCCATTTGCAGCACCAAAAGTACCAAGAAGACAAATATGCCAAGAGTCTGCACGATGAGATAAAAGCATTGCTGAAAGAGCAGGTATCGGTACTTTCTGACAGCCATATCAGTGTGCGAGAGAAATGGGAAGCGGTGAGTCATTTCAAAGATGATGATGCTTGGGTATATCTGTCGGAGGTGGATGTAAACACACTGAGCACCGAGATAGCACCATTGCTACCCAAAAACACTTTGGATGAGAATGCCAAGAAGTTCGACCTGTTGGTATTGCAGATAGAATTGTCGTTGCTTGATGAGGAGACCAATGCCAAGAGACCCATACAATCTGTTCAGACCATTGCGGAGAAATTACAGGAGAAAGCCACATTGCCACAGGTACAGGCGAAGATGGACACTATCAAGGAGGTGCTGTCTGAGGTGGCTTGGCAGAACGTCTCATTAAAATGGCTTGAAAAGGTGAGAAAAGACCTCAGAGACCTCTTGAAATTCCTCATGGGTCAAGGCAATCAATCGTTCATTGTGGATATTGCGGATGATATTTCAGATGAGGGAATGACCGAGGGCATCACTCCACGGATGTCATATAAACAGAGCGTCTTGGATTTCCTGTCGAACAATAGAAATCTACCTGTGCTCCAAAAGATATACAATATGGAGCAACTCACAGAGAAAGACATTGCAGAACTTGAACGTATCCTGTGGAGGGAATTGGGCAGCAGAGACGATTACGACCGCTACACCAAGGGGATGACCTGTGGCAGCAATGTAGCCATCTTCATCCGTTCAATGGTGGGTGTTGACAGGAAGAATGCAGTGAGACGTTTCTCAGAGTACATATCGGGAAGTGAGTTGAATGCCGAACAAGAGGATTTCCTGTTGACCATCATCGCCTATGTCTGTGAGAATGGAGATATCACTAAGGAAACAGTGGTGAACGAGCCGCCATTTGATGAAAGGCTGTCTGTATTCTCATCGTATATGCTCCCTCTTGCCAAATACATCGACACCATCCACGCTGTAATCACGCCACAGACCGCATAGAAGGCTGAAATATTAACTTTGAGACCATTGCTAAAAACCTTTGCAAGCCTTGCAGGGATTTTGCAACAGCGTAAAACCGATATATCTTTGCACCGTTAATTGATTATTGTCGGTTTTAAAAAGTAAAAAAATGAATTACACAATGAATGATTTGCTCGCTGGAGCAAGAATGATGTCAAAGAGCGTTTTCGGACAGAGAGATGAGTATCAACTGCAGTTCAACCACGAGGAAGACGGCTGCTGGTATGTGGATTTCCCCAACTGGCCCTTCAGCCATCACAACCTGATGATGGTGTCAGGTGCTGACGAGATGTGTGCTTTCCTGTCGGATGATGATAAATTTGCTTACGTCAATGTGATTCCTTCAAACAAGGAGGAAGAGCATCCCGGATATGCCAAACTGATTCAAGAGGAGCATTCCCTGACGGGTGGCAGCACCTATCAGGTGACGGGTCTCGAAGGATTCAACCGCAAAATCTGGCTCTGTCCCGTCACACTGTTCGTCCTGGGGCAGTATCCGAAGTATCTTTATGTGAAAAAAAATTCAGCACACTAACATCCCCAAAGCACACTATATCAGATTTATTCCGCTAAAAGTTGACAGTATTTTATTTTTTTGTATTACCTTTGCCGGCCAAATCGAACCTCTACGAGGTTTTGCATAAAGCCTAAAGTACAGGAGAACCATATCTCACTCAAAGATAATGCAATAGAATAAAAAAATGATCAAACAAAAACAATGGATGCTCGCCGCCATCTTTACCCTTTTATGCGGCGCAAACGTGCTGACATCGTGCAGCAAAGATGATGATGAGACCCCGGCACCGAAAGAGTATTTCCAGTCATGGAACAAATGTGAGGCGCTGACAGCTTTGCAGGAGTATGTAGAAGATGTGACCAACCCGCAGTCTGCCAACTATATCAGCGTGGAAGACCGTATCGCCACTTTCGACATGGACGGCACCTTCGTGGGGGAACTCTATCCCACTTATTTCGAATACAACCTGTTGGAATACCGCGTTTTGGATGATCCCTCATACAAGGACAAGGCTCCAGAGGATGTCCGCCAGGCGGCTCAGGCCATCCGGGATTTCGTCCGCCACGGAAAGGCACTTCCCGACCATTTCGACATGATACACGCTCAGGCGGCTGCGAAAGCCTACGCCGGAATGACCCTCGCCCAGTTTGATGCCTATGTGAAAGCATATGCCGCCAAACCTGCCAACGGATTCACCGGTATGACCTATGGCCAGAGTTTCTACAAGCCCATGCTGGAGGTGTTTGACTATCTGAAAGCCAACGGCTTCACCTTTTATGTGGTCTCTGGTTCCGACCGTTTCATCTGCCGGGCATTGGTCGAACCGATCGGCATAGCACCCAACAGAGTGATCGGCATGGATGTGAGACTCGTGTCAAGCAGCCAAGGTGAGGAAGCAGGCGTCAACTATACCATGGGACGGGAAGAGGACCTGGTCCGCACTGACCAACTGATCATCAAAAACCTGAAGACCAACAAGGTGCTGCAGATTTCTCAAGAGATCGGCAAAGTGCCAGTACTCTCGTTCGGCAACAGCAGTGGCGACTGCTCGATGCACAACTACTGCATGAGCAGCAAGCATCGCAACGCCACCTTCATGCTCATAGCCGATGATGATGCCCGCGACCATGCCAACCGCGAAAAAGCGCTCACACTGGGTACCCGCTGGCGTGACTCTGGCTACCATGTTATCTCTATGAGAGACAATTTCAGAACCATCTACGGCACAGGCGTGGAGAAAGTGGATTTCACCTTCCCTGCAGAATAATAAAGGATATTCATTCGTACTCAATAGACAGGGATGCAGCGCTTATGGATGCATCCCTGTCTTTGTATTTATACTAGCTCGATAAAGCAGCTGATCCTAACCACCTAAGTATTCTTCACCTTTATTGAGCAATCTACGTAGCTTTTTAAGACACTTCTCATTATTACATTCTTTAAGAATCTTCCGGAAATCAGAATGCGATATGCTTTTATCGTTAAAAGCTTCAATAAGCTCAATATTATCATCTTCATTCTCATCATTCAAACGAACACCATCATCATGAAGTTCCCTTCTTATCATAATGTAAGAAGACAAGTATTCTGGACACAATGATATCAACCGATTACATAAACCCACGATGGAATTGCCTATTCGTTCATTTACTCTTGCTTCAAAAAGAATCAATTTCTTATCAATAGCCTTTTTCTCCTCACTCTCCTTAGAAAAACTTATAATTTGGTATACAACATCGTAAGCCTCATCATACCTTTCAAGCTCATAGAGTGCTCGTCCTTTGATAAACATAGCTTCCACACAAGATCTCCTACAGAGTACCATATCTGCATAGCCAATAGCCTCCTCAAAACGATCGCCATACAAACAGATAACAGCATTCAGGAAATTGCTGGTCATACTACAATCTTTCAATAATAATGTTTCCTTAGTTAATCCTAACAAGCATCTGTCATCTAACATGATGTCAAACATTTTTTTCGCAATAAGAGCTGCATTACGACAATCGTTTATATTGGTTTTAGATATGACCTGCAACAAGCATGCTTTTACAGCATTGTCATAGTCATTATTTGAAAGATGCTTGAAAATGAGTCTGCCTGTTGCGAGTTCATCGTCAATCATTTCAACATCATTGAATGAGTTGGCAAAAACTCGTACTTCCTGATTTTGAGTGACATGATACGGACGTATAGGATTACTGAGGGTCAATCCATCAAGCGAACGCAGACGACTGATGGCCACGTATGCTTGTCCTGCTTGAAACGTGCCTCGAGAAAGATCAAAATGCATCTTATCGAAAGTCATGCCTTGAGATTTATGGATAGTTATAGTCCATGCTAACTTCAGAGGAAACTGGGTGAATGAACCAACAACCTCTGATTTCATCTTCCGAGTCTGGCGATCATACTTGCTCCGAAAATTCTCCCATGTCACCTTGTTCACATTAATCTTTGAACCATTTTCTAACATGACGTAGATGTGCTCTTCATCCAACATAAAGATCTTACCTATCGTACCATTCATATAACCTGCAAGTGGATTATTGCGGCAGAATATGACCTGTGCACCAACTTTCAATTTAAGATATTCTGGAACAGGAGCATCATTCTTTTTGAAATCACCATAGACTTCAGCTTGATAACAAAATTCCTCTTCTTCGATGGCATTCAATTTCTCGCTGTTAATCTTTTCTGCCATATAGTTAAAGGAAGTCAGCGTCACAGAATAATCATTATTTGATTCTTTTGAGACATGCTCATTAAGCAAATTCAAATCCTCGTCTGTAACCTCACCATTACGCATCTTGTTCAAGATATTGAGAAAATTCTCATCACTCTGACGATACACCTTTAAAAATTCTATCTTGGGCAGATTCATTCTCTTCAATACAAATGCCTTATAGAAAAAAGGTAGTCCTATGCCATAGAGATCATGAAGCATCACTGCATCCGCACTACCTTCCTTTACAACAGGAGGTAGCTGAAACAAGTCACCAACAAAGATAACCTGCTTACCACCAAAAGGCATATTAGTCTTAAACACCATTCGTAGGCATCTGTCCATACCATCCACCATATCACTTCTGACCATCGAAACCTCATCTACAATGATTGTATCTGTTTTTTTAAGAATCATATACTTCTCGTTGGATAATGACGTTTCTGTATACGGTCCAATTGCTTGCATGGGGAAACCAAAGAAGGAATGTATAGTCTGACCACCTACAGCGATGGCGGCAATACCTGTAGGTGCTAACACCAAGAAATTCTTATCGATTTCTTCTTGAATACGTTTGATGAACGTTGTTTTTCCAGTACCAGCCTTACCGGTAATAAAAAGGCAAGTATTCGTGTTTGCAACTAAGTCGAACGCTTTCTGCTGTTCAACATTCTGAAAATCCAATTCGTTGTTGTTATTGTTCGTCATAACGTCGCATATTTGTTTCTGAGAGCAAAATTACGACCATGTTATGAAGTCATTCTTCACAACAATAAAAAAAAAGATTTCAAGAAAAAACGTCTAAAATTAAGATTGATTCAAATTAATAATTCAACGATATCGTACTTTATCATTCAACTAGTTCAAGATTTTCTTCCTTCACAAAAAATGGATATTGATGACATGTTTTGCCATTTTTGTTTTCCTTATAATTCCGGATTTTGACTTTCTTTCCAAGCAATTCTCGATGCTTTAATAAAACAGAAAATTTATCACCAACATGAATGATACCTGAGTCTTCCTCCAAAATCCCAATATAGTCTATTCGTGTACATTTTTTGATGTTTTCTTCTTTATTTTGATGTTGTAAGATATAGCGATTCATCCACATTACAATTTCACAGAGTTGTAAAGCAAGACTATAAATAAGATATCGAGAATTGTACACATTTTTATTAATATATTTGGAAAGTCTCGATTCATCTCCTTCACTAAATTTTGATGTATGAGAATTGATGTTTCCTAAATTCAAGATGAGAAACATCATATCTTGAATGTGTTTAGGGACAATTCTATCTCCTTTTTTCCCATATCTGATTCCCAAAACCTTAGCTTCATTACCACTCAAATAATGACAACACTGACTTAAGTTCACCTCGTCTGAAGAAGGAATACAATCATCGGGAATAATACCAACCTTGTTTGCGGCTCTATAAACATATTCTAAGATTTGTCTCAGTTGATTATAATAAAGAAGAGGATTGAAATCTGGGTGAGAATCAGGATAATGCATCGACTCCAATATATCAAGTACAACCCTGCTTGCATCCCTATTTAAAATTTCCAATTGCTCAATTACTTCATGATAATAAGCCCGGATCTGAAAACGTGGAGATATTTTTGCATGAGCTTGAATGCGACGATATAAATCTTCATTATCAACATTCTTGGAATAATACTTTTTATGCTTTCGTTCTGTCCAGTCCGCATCCCATTCCAGGCGCTTGTCGTTAATAGAATCTGACACCTCACTTACGTCACCACCTGTCAAAACATACCAAGGTATTATCCTCCCTTTCCTCGTGCAAATGGTTGAAATATCATCCAATGCTTCACGAAGGAACACAACAGCATTATCCTCACTTCCTCGATGATATTTGCATTTAGCATCAAGGATAATTGCCGACCATCGATCAAAATTGTTCTCAAGTGCTTCTTTGGCATCATCCCAACAAGGATAAGCATCTAGTTGCAAACCAAAAATCTCGGCTTTCAGAGGATATTGTTCTATAACTTCCGGATCGTCCTCAACCCAAAGAACTTGAATTAAACCTAAATCAAAACCGTTCATATATCATATTCTTTTTTCATAATAACGATTGAATGTCAACACATATTTTACTTTGAACTTACTATCTGGAGAGGAAATGAGTTCTACTTTTCCGTTATATTTGCGCATGATACCCTCTATCTCGTTACATCCTATACCATGATGACCAGATGAGCTAAGGGAAGTAGAAACCCCATATTCCAACAAAGATGCGGTGTCTCGATCAGAAGGAATCGGTGTACCATTATTCTCTATACATATTATCAATGCTAATCCATCGGTTTTCCAAGAGAACTTAAGTAGATAATCATCCCGAGATGAATCATTGAAACCGTGTGATATTGCATTTGAAACAATATTGTCAAAGACTTGCTTAAGGGCATCTTTTGGGAACATCATCTTTTTCAAGGAATCACCCTTTCTAATTGTTATTTCACCTGTTTTGGGATCCCGAATATCTCTTTCTGCCTGATTATGTCCTTTAGACCATGTGATACCACCTTTGAAGTTCACCCAGCCATTTCCTTTTTCCCGAATATAATTCTCAATGAATTTCTCAGGATCAATCCATTCAGGCTCAGAAAAAGAATACTCAACATCAGCAATATGATCCAATTTTATCAACATGTCTTTCATCGCTTTCGAAAGATATTCAAAAGCGTCCTTCACTGTTGTTCGTTTCACCCGTGAAATACAATCATTGTCTGATAGTGTACCATTCTGCCTTTCTCTATATACATTCAATGCATACAGAGTTGATTCAATAGATGAGAGGGATTGAGTCAAAGCATGTTTACGCATCCTCACTGCTTTTATATAATACTCAGCATCTTTCTTCTTATCTTCTTGTGTAGCAATTAAGGCATTATAATTCTCTTCTGCCAAAAAAGCCCATCTTTCTTTATCTGTATGATTAGGAACAATCACTTTGTCGAAAATCATTTTTAGAGTATCTTCAACAACCTCATTATTACAGATTGTTCGTATCTGTTCTTTTACCTCTGGTAATAGCAATAAAGCTGCCACATATCTCACATCGACACCTTCTTTGGGAGATAGACAGATGACAGATTTCATTGTGGCCAAACCACCTTCTGGCATTTCTCTTACATAGCCAACAACATAGGTTTCTTCTTTACCATACAAAAGAACACACGGTTCATCAATGGTTCGGATATCCAAAAGGCTATCCTTAAAATACGCATCTGAAGCTAATCTTAAATCGGTGATGTTAAGATTAGTTTTCTTATACTCTTTGGCCAAATCGGATGGATCAATTACCGGCATTCCCTTATATTTTTCCAGAATTACCAGTGGATGATCGACTTTATCAACAATATGTTCCTCATCAATAATATAGTCTTTTCCTTTTTTCTTTAAGGATACGATATCGGTGAGGTGTACACCATTATTGGGACGCTGAGCTGCATAATAACTGGGCCACAAAACTTCTGCATCCAATTCCTCAATATCAAATTCATTTGTATAAGATGTAGTTTCATCTTTTACCAAGAATTTTCCTTTTGGGGACTTGCTTATCACAAGCATGATGCTTTGGTCACCAAAGAATGAGTGTTTATCTTTAAAAGCAACAATAGCTTCTATTGCCTTTTCTTCGACAAGTCGTCTTCTATATTCGAGGAAATGGTTACCTTCTGTGCAAGCCAAGTACTCTTTGCGATTAGAAAAAAAGATCATCTTTCCACCTGGTTTAAGAAGGTCATATAATGCTTCAACTTCTGTACACATTCTCCTCCAATAATTCTTTTTTTGAAGAAAGTACACCCACTCATCACTATCATAGATGAGATAATCAACACTTCCTTTCGGAGGTAAGTTATATGAATAGTTATCACAATCCCCCTCACCAGAGACGATCTCAGACTGGATCTCTGCAGCATACATTCTGATCTGGCCCAATGCCCAGACTATCTCATGATCGAAAATATCCCCCGTAAAGCCTTGAATGATACATCCAGGAAATTGTACTGCCAATCCACAATAAAGAGCATCTGCAATATAAACAGAGGATCCTTCTTGCGGATGAATATACTCCTTTATCAGTTTTGTTTTTTCGTCTGAAAAGTCTTCCATTCTGCAATCATGCCAACTCCATTCTTTCATATGACTAAATTCATACGAAACGAACTCTTTAAAATTGGAGCAGAGGAAAGAGAATTCTTCTTCACTTAATGCGTCTTTATAAAACTTATCGGCATAAATAGAAAGGGCTTCAACTATTTTAGAATCCACATCATTTCCTGCCACTGCAGAATAAACGACAACAAGCAGTTGCTCATCTGCATTTGAATCAGGTTGAATCGGAATATTAACCCAATCCTCGAAATGAATTTTACCATCTTCATCTATCCAATCGTTCAATGCTTGCTTGGATGTAGGGCAATGCTTGCTCACATAGTTACGATACTTGGTTACGAGACTCTCTACCGTGAAGTTGTTTGTTGTACGCATAGTTTTTCTGTTTTTTGGTTTGTGGCAGCAAAATTATGGCGTTGTTGTGCAGTCTTTCTTCACACCAAAATATTTTCGATACATCTTTGAAATTTTTTCCATAATTTCTAATCTTAGCGACTCAGGCGATAGGATTTCCACATCATCACGAAACCAGATCAGTTCTGAAACCAATTCTTTATTTGGTATCACATCAATTGTGATAATTCCATCTTCTGTGCTCTCAATAATTTGAGAACTATGAATAGGCTTGGAAATGACATAGGGAAGTCGTTCTTTAGAGAATTTTAATCTAACATGCTCAACCATTTTACCTTTTTCTAACGACACGCCAATTATATCACGAAAGTAAGCATCAAAATTAAAGTCTTTATTTCTTATGAAAATAGAATCTGATAAAGATACACCTTCTATTCTATCTAATGCCACGATAGACAAGTCATCAAATCTTGGATTATAACCTAACAAAAACCATCTGTTATTAAATTGTTTCAAATAATATGGATGAATAGTCCATTTGATGATATCTTTATTAAAGGGATGGTAATCAATGTCAACAGGTTGACGTTTAATGACACAATTGATTAGAAATGATAAATATCTTAATCCTTGCATATCCCGATTCTGCTCAAAACCGATACAATTTGTCTCAACACCTCTGAGTCCAAATCGATAACGTAGATTTGTCATCAGTTCTTCCACCCAGTCATACATGGGAATACCTTGTAATCGAGAGAGGGATATAATGAGTGTTTCCAACTGCTCCATCTCCATATCTGTAATAGGTGTCTCCATGATAGAAAAATCACTCTTGTATCTCAGATACTTACGTCTACCATCCTGATACGATTCGATAGGAGCCTCCCACCCATCGACACTTTTCATAAACTTGATATCATCATATATCTGTTTCTTTGAAACAGGTTTCACACCAGCATCCTCCAACTGCTCGTTAACTTTATTCATAAGATCTTCTATAAAAAACTTATGATATTTGTCATTGAAACATTTGTCAAGAATCTTGTATCTTAAAAGAGCATTTTTATTTATTGGCATAACAATTAGAATTTCGTTACAAATATAAGCAAAAAAAAGGAGAAAAAAATTATAATGATAAAAAAGAAACAAAACTCAAAAAATCAAATTAATCATACTTTCTTAATTTTTATATGTGAACCATTGATTTGTACTTGCTGCTGCAAAAACAATGACTATTCGCTAACCAAAACATACATAAATGTTTCTAATGAATCCTATAATCCTTCACCGACATGCCCTCTTTTTTTCAACCGAGCCTTCTTCTATTCAATCGAGCCTTCTTTTTTTCAATTATGCCCACTTTTTTTCAATAATATCGTCAAATGGTGGATTTTTTATTTTTTTTTGTAATTTTGTGACGAATATGGCGAAGTGGCTCGCATTCACCGAGAAAATGGTGAAATATGATTTCTAATGCCCAACTTGATTGATTTACGTGCTCTCACCCAATGAGCATGTCCTGGAAAATATTAATAGAGAAAAAACAGTCTTGACTTTGACTGTCGTTCACGATTTTATATGAACCCAACAAAGAAGAAAAAGACGATGGTGTCGGTGCTGTTTATGCAGTTCAGCATCATATTCACCGTATGCCTCATCGCCTCCAACATACTCGAGACGAAGCAGATGGTCTTTGGCCCTCTCCACCTGACGGGCGGTCTGCTGGTGTTTCCCATCTCCTACATCATCAATGATGTGGTGTGCGAGGTGTGGGGATATCGTCGTGCGAGCATCCTGATATGGACGGGATTTCTCACCAATTTCGCCTTTATGATGGTGGCATGCATCGCCGATGCCATCCCCGGCGCACCCTATTGGGAAAACGAGGAAGGCTTTCATGCCATCTTCGGCCTCACTCCCCGCATCGCCCTGGCATCTTTCATATCATTCCTCGTAGGCAGTTTCGTCAATGCCTATGTGATGAGCCGCATGAAGATCAACGACCACGGCAAGCGGTTTCCCCTACGTGCCATCATGAGTACGGTGTGGGGCGAGGGAGCCGACTCGCTCTTCTTCTTCCCCCTCGCATTCTATGGTGTGCTTCCCAACCACGAACTGCCGCTGATGATGATCTCGCAACTGGTGCTGAAAACCGTCTACGAAATTTTCGTCCTGCCCATCACCATCCGTGTGGTGAACCGGGTGAAGGTCTTGGAGGGAGAAGACGTGTACGACAACGGCGTCAGTTACAATATTTTCGCCATCTTCAAAAAGGAGGGACAGCCATAAACCCTCTCCTCCTGAAGCACAATCAAAAATCAATATAATAACTACAGAAAACTACTTATGAAAAAGATAGAAATAGAAAATATGTCTAACACCTAAAATTAAGAAAAAAGATGAGAACATTTGTTGTAAGCCTGATGGCCATGATGGGCATGCTGACCCTTTCGGCACAGCGTGTCTATGATTTCAAAGTAAAAGACGACCTCGGAAAGGACGTGTCCCTCTCCGACTACAAGGGGAAAGTGCTCCTGATTGTCAACACCGCCACACGTTGCGGATTCACGCCTCAGTATAAGGAACTGGAGGCCCTCTATGAGAAATATGCGGTTGAGGGATTCGAAATCCTCGACTTCCCCTGCAACCAGTTTGGCGAGCAGGCCCCTGGGACGATAAAGGAGATTCACCAGTTCTGCACCGCCAACTTCGACATCCACTTCCCGCAATTTGACAAGATTGAGGTGAACGGCGCCGGCGAGCACCCGCTCTACACCTGGTTGAAATCACAGAAAGGCTTTGGGGGTTTCGACACCGGCGAACAGCGCGGGAAATTCATGGACGAGATGCTCCGCAAGCGGGATGCCAACTACGACAAGAAGTCGGACATCAAATGGAACTTCACCAAATTCCTTGTCTCGCGCGACGGACGGGTGATCGCCCGCTATGAGCCCACCGACAATATGAGCACCATCGAGACTGATGTGCAACTGCAACTCAACCCCGTGCTGAGCCAAATCATGGCGCGCCGCTCCGTGCGCAAATACCTCGACAAACCCGTGGAGCACGAGAAACTGGAGGTGGTGGTGAAAGCCGGCATCAACGCGCCCAGTGGCATGAACCGCCAACCGTGGCTCGTGAGAGTGGTGGAAGACCAGAAACTCATAGCCGATGTGACAGAAGTCTATAAACAAGCCAATGCCGAACAGGTGAAGCGAGATGCCAACTTCAAGAATATGTTCCGCAACGCACCCAACCTCATCTGCGTATGCACGCCAGCCAATGGCGGGGGTGAACTGGATGCCGGTCTGCTGGGCGAGAACATCATGCTCGCCGCCCAGTCGATGGGACTTGGCACCTGCTGCCTCGGCGGTCCCGTCCGTTTCCTGCTGTCCAACGACAAGGCCCGTTTCTTCCTCGACCGCCTCGATATCCCCTCCGACTACAAACTCAACTACATCATCGCCATCGGCTATCCCGACGAGCAACCCGATGCCAAGCCCCGCGATGCCTCTAAAGTGAAATATATCAAATGACGACAGGCTCGCTGAAAGAAATGAGAATCCGAAGGGTATTCATTGATATCCATTTATAAAATCAATATTATTCACATATATCATCAATACAAAGAAACTTATGAGAAAAGTACTTCTAACATTGTTCTTCGCCGCATGTACATCATCGGTGATCAACGCCCTGACAGTAACGTCTGGCTACGAGGTAATCCATGAGACAGACACCATTTGGAACTTCGGTTATAAAGGAGTCAACCTCTTTAGCAGGAAAGTGCACCGCATCGACATTGCCTATCCCTCAAAAGACAACAACGGGAATGACGTCACACTGAGTGGCTATGTGGCCATCCCCTATGATGTGTATGACGGACAACAGCCCTGCGACGGTATCCTGCTCTACAACCACTACACACAGATGAGCCATGCCAATGCACCCACCAAAGGATATGCCGTAGGTGAGGACATGGTTATCGCCAATCCTCTGAAGCCCAACTACATCGTCGTGGCAAGCGACTTCCAGGGATTCGGAGTGTCGGAGCACCTGCCACAGACCTACTGCTTTGGCGACTTCAACGGAAGAGCCAACATCGACATGCTGCTCGCAGCTAGAAAACTGCTCGATGACCGCGGACAGAAACAAGGGAAATTTATCATCAACGCCGGTTACTCCTCGGGTGGATATGATGCGATCGCCACACAGAGGGTGCGCGACATGCATCACAAGAATGAGATCGTCTTTGACAAGACCTTAGTCGGTGGTGAGCCATTCGATGTCGTGGAAGCCTACAGGAGTTACATCAAACTCAAGGATGACGAGAATGTGGATGCCACCTGCCTGCCTATGGTGCTCGACGTATACAACCGCCTGGCCAAAATGGGCTTTACTTATGAACAAATGTTCAAAGAACCTTACGACAAGAAATTCGAAGATTGGTTCTGTAGCGGAAAGTATGAAACTTCAGCCATCATGGATTCGTTGAAAGGCAAGAAAATCTCCGATATCGTCCAGGACAATTTCCTCAACACTGAGTCCAATGAGTATAACAAACTGTGTGAAGTGGCCAAGACATATTCACTGGCCAATGGATGGACGCCAGACTTCACACAGAAATATTTCGTGATGCACCTTGTCAAAGACAACGTGGTGCCGGTAAGCTCCGGCAGGGCATTCCTCAAATTCCTCAACGACTTCACCTATGAGGGCTCCTCGGAAAAGCCTTTCATGAAGTCTATCGTGCCCGAGCGCACGAGGTTGCAGACCAACTTCATCCTGCCTATCTCACAACATACCCTCGTGGGCGGTGTCGTCTTCTACCTCAACCTCGCCGCCACCCTCACGGCATACCCCATTCTCTATTACGATGATGAACTCAACACCCACTATGCCGACCTGGTGGAGGATGCCACTGTGATGGGCATCATTCATAAACTCGAGGCCAAAGGTTTCGATGTGAGGGGCGCTGTGCAGAAAGTCACCGAAGGCGGTTCGGGAGGCAGTTTCTTTGAAGTGCTTGCCAACATTGAGAAGACACTCAACAGTGTGGGCACCACCACGGCAGAGGTGCTGCAGATGGCCAGTGACAGCGGTCTGGAACTCACAGACCTCCTGCAGATCTACAGCTATCTCACCACACCCGCCACACCTGCGGCATCTGCCAACAAAGGTATCTTCGAAGGTGCTGAAGTCGAAAAAAGGCAGATCGAGGTGGAGCCCTATCTCATCGATTACTATCAGGGTTATCTCACCAACTGGTTGGAAGAGAATCATGTCAACATCTACGACCAAGCCGAATAGTCCGTTAAGCGTTTAAAAATGACAAATATTCAACTCATGTTATCAATCCACATCATGAAAAAAATCATATCACATAAATGGATGGCCGCACTCCTCATGACATGCGCCTCCTTCACCAGTGCCAACGCACAGAATACCCTTACAGAAAAGCCCATCCAAGACGAGCCGACGACCTTCAGCATCATCAGCCTCAATGTCGATGGCCTCCCCGGAAAGATCTTCGTCTTCAATGTCAATGCCGATGGCCCCAAATCGGAAGGCAGTGAACTGATCAGCGAATACCTTGCCTCGAAAAAATGCGACATCCTGTGCTTGCAGGAGGATTTCAACTACCGCTGGGAAATCTGGTCGCGCCTCTTTGCCGGTTACGAGCACGATGCGTGGTCGGGCGGCATCATCATCGAGGAGAAGGATATTGATTTCGCCCACCTGCAGAATCTGAAATTCGAGTGCGACGGTCTCAATGCCTTATGGAAAAAGGATATCAAAGTCCGCAAACACGAGCGCGTGGCATGGAACAAGAGTTTCGGCAAATTCAGCCATGATTTTGACGATATGATCACCAAGGGTTTCCGTCGCCATGAGATGACCCTGGCCGACGGCAGCGAGATCGTCGTCTACAACCTGCACATGGATGCTAGTTCCGACCGTGACGAGGCGAAAGGAAACGACGGCAAAGACCGCGAGGCACGCAAGTCGCAATGGATACAGTTGCGCGAGCATATCCTCAACAACCTGGATGAGCGTCCCATCGTCGTCGCCGGCGACATGAACAGTTTCTACCATCGTGATGACATCAAGTCGGTCTTCATCGACGCCATCGAAGATACTGGAAAAGCCATCGTGCAGGACGCGTGGGTGGAATCGTGCAACCAAGGTATTTTCCCGGCCATGGGCAGCGAGGCTATCGAATCCGAGACACTCGACAACATCCTTTATATCAGTCCCTATAATGGCCGTGGCCTGATGCTTCTCGATTTCGAGATCGACAAGAAAGGCTATTTGCGCGACGGAAAACCTCTGGGCGACCACTATCCGCTCATCGCCAAGTTCCAGTTGACCGACAAGTCAAAGAACGCGTCTGAGTATACTGGCATCAGCCATATCACCGACAGTGACAACGCCACCGAAATCTACGACCTCAACGGCATCCGCCACAACGGTCCGCTTACCCGTGGCACCTACATCATCAACGGCAAGAAGGTTACTCTTCCTTAACAAAGGTCCATTCATGGTTGTTGTGCGGGCTCCACATCCGTGAGCCACGGCAACAGCCGCAAGAGACAAAATAGCAGCAGCCGCTTTAGAGAAACGAGTTCTTTTCTCTAAAGCGGCTGCACTATGATGATGGCGGTTCCGCCAGTTTTTATTGTTTCTTCCTGAGGAGAAAGAGCACCGCCACGACAAACGACAGGACCGCCACGAAAAGATACCCCAGCCAGTCCGTCATCCGTCTGGACCTGACGGTCTTCCTGTCCTTGTCGGCGTGGACCTTCCGTTGTAGGGAATCAGTCACCGCCTGAAAACTGTCGGTAGAATCGGAACGCCCGATATAGCGTATGACGTTATTGGTGGTGACCATCCGCAAAGTGTCACCCGACGCTTTCAAGGTGATAATCCGCTCCACCTCATGCCGTGTGGTGTCACGCACCATCACGGTCTTTACCACCCTCACCGTGTCGGAGCGGAGGATGGTGAGCGTGTCGTGGACGACCATCGTCTGTGTGATGTCTTTCCGCGTGGAGCACCCCACACAGCATACGAGGGAGAAAAGCAGTGCGGAGACGACCATGCTGGTCCGCTGCTGCTTATGGCCCTGCGCTTTTGTTTCCCCACACGCTTTGTCCGACGGAGGGTCATCGCTGATCCCCGACATCATCTCCTGGCTGACCGGCTCTCCCCTCTTCACCGCTTCCACGATCTTCAGTATCTGTGCCGCCATCCGCTCTGCCTTGCTGATGTCGGAGTGGATTTTCTCATCGGCCTTCTCGCGCACGCTCAGAAACTCCACCACGCACCAGAAGATGCCGATGAGGATGGTGACGAGCGGCACATTGCAGATGAGATCCCACCCAAACCACAAAGGAATCTTGGCGATGTGGATGAGGATGTCGATGCCAGCCGCGATGAGGATGGTGCCCTCATAGAGCAGAAACTTATAACCCGTTCGCTTGAGAGCCTCACTCCTCCGGGCGTCACCACGCAGATGCGCCTTGTAAAGTCCTGCGACGAGGTCTACCGTCATTGCCATCAGGACGATGATGGCCACCAGGACGATGCCCACAGACATCTCCTTGACTCCAGTTGTTACTCCTGTGATCATCTCTGTCATGTCGTCTTGTATTTGGTGGTGATCGTGATAGTGATCTTTTTCCCCAGCATCTTTGCGGGCATGAGATACCGCCTCATCAGTTTCTCCCATGCCTTCCGCGAGTCTGTCACGCGGCCTTTGTGGGTGTTGTAGCCAACGATCAGGCATCCGGCGGAACTGGCAGCGGAGGAGCCGCAGTGGATCAAGATACCCTCAAAACCTGGCACTCCAATGAGCCGTGGCAGATACCCTTTACAATATTTCTTGTAATAGGCATATTGGGCAAACTTCGGCGACTGCACATTCATCGTCACCGCATAGGTCCCTGAAGGGATAGCGGTCAGTCGGGCCACCTTCCGTTGCTGGATCTCTTCCAGCGGCATGTCGTTCGTCAGTCCCCGGTCTGTGTCCTCAATGCAGTCACACACATAATCTCCATCGGCATAGAGTTTTCCGATGGTGTAGGTCGCACAGGTGAATATCCTCACCAGGTCAAGTCTTGTCATTTCCATGTCATTTGCTATTATTTCTTGTATAGATGATTGTATAAATGATTGTAATGATGATTACATAGATGATTGTATAAATGATTGTAATGATGAATGAGGGGCTGAATGATGAATGAAGGGCGGATGATAAATGAGGGGCAGATAATCGATGAGGGGCGGATGATAAATGAGGGCTGGATGATCGATGAGGGCTGGATAATGGTCTCGCAAGCGCCCGTCAGCAGTTTTTGCAGTTTTAGCAGTTCTGTATGTTGCGTTGCCAACGCAACAAACGGGACAGAAGCTACATACGGCACCTCGAGCCCTCTTGTCTTGGCATAGCACCCAGAGCCCTCTTGTTTTGGCAAAAATAGCGTGAGAAAGATCTCTAAAAATGTCTTTTTCACATTTTGCCATCTTTTCATTTTAATTTTTCATCTTTCATTTTTAATTTTTAATTTTTAATATATTTGCGTTTTTCATTTCTTTACATGTGGAAGATATGCATATTTCGCAAAAAATCTTTATCTTTGCGCCCAATATCTTTACACTCAAAATGTTATGGTAGCCTTTATCCCCTTTATCGTGCTTATTGCCCTGTTGGTGTGCTGCATCTCTGTTTTTGGAAACGCCACCCTCGACGGAGCAAGTCAGGTGTCACTGATCATAGCGTCGGGCGTGAGCGTCCTTGTAGGCTGGTGCTACAAACGCTTGTCGTGGGAAAATCTTGACAAAGAGATGACGAAGAAGGTGGCCAGTTGCACACCCTCGATCATCATCCTGCTGCTGATCGGTGCCATCAGCGGCACATGGATGGTGTCGGGCATCGTACCGACGATGATTTACTATGGCTTGCAGATTCTTTCCCCACAGTGGTTTCTGGTGAGCACATGTCTCATCTGCGCCTTGGTAAGTCTGCTGATAGGCTCTTCATGGACCACCATCGCCACCGTCGGCGTGGCGCTGCTTGGAATCGGCAAGGCGTTGGGCTTCTCCGACGGGTGGACAGCAGGTGCCATCATCAGCGGAGCCTATTTCGGCGACAAACTGTCACCACTTTCCGACACCACGGTACTTGCCTCGAGTGTCGTTGGCACGCCCCTGTTCACCCATATCAAGTATATGATGCAGACCACGGTGCCCACCTTTGTGATCACGCTCATCATCTTTTTTATCACAGGTATGGTGATGAACGTGTCGGGTGATGGTGATGTGCAGTTGTTTGTCAACGGTCTCTCCCACACCTTTGTCATATCGCCTTGGCTGCTCTTGGTCCCACTGGCCATGGGCATCATGATCATGCGGCGATGGCCATCGCTGGTGGTGCTCTTCCTGGCCGCTTTGGTGGCAGGCATCGTGGCTGTTGTGGTGCAGCCCGACCGCATCAGGGAGATTGCCAGCGGGAGTGGTGTGCAGGGAATGCTGGTGCTTTACGAAGGTGCTTTCCGCACCTGTTATGACTCCACGGCCCTCTCCACCGGTGTGGAGGACCTTGACAAGTTGGTGGCCACCCGAGGCATGGCAGGTATGATGCCCACCATCTGGCTGATCATCAGTGCACAGGTTTTTGCGGGCGCCCTGACGGCCACAGGCCAACTTCATGACATCATGCGCTATTTCCAACGTCTGGTGAAGGGCACGGCCAGTCTGGTGGCCTCATCGGTGGGCAGTGCCATCTTCTTGAATGTGACGTCAGCCGACCAGTTCTTGTCGATCATCCTGACCAGTTCGATGTTCAAGGATCTGTATGCCAAAATGGGATATGAGCCACGACTGCTCAGCCGCAGTTGTGAGGATGGCGGTACGGTGACTTCAGTGCTGGTACCCTGGAACACCTGCGGCCTCACGCAAAGCACCGTGCTTGGCGTGGCTACGCTGACCTATCTGCCCTATTGCTTTTTCAACCTCCTCATGCCCTTTGTGAGCATCACGGTGGCGACCATCGGATGGGGAATACGCCGAACTGTCGTATCCGCATCTTCTGCCCTCTCCTCTGGTCCAAAGCCATCCGCCGATTTCTCTGAGAATCAAATATAATGACTTACTGATTTTTACCGCCCTATGAAAGGTTTAAATGAATCTAATATTCATACAACAAATCATCCGATGAACCCAAGGCCAGAAAGGATGACAAGACCACTGATTCTCCTTTTCGCAGTGCTGATGGCGCTTTCCGTCCATGCCCAACGGCATGTGGTGGTGGCCGACAAGGACACCCATGAGCCCATCCCACAAGCGAGCATCTATACCAAGGAGAACGGCGTATTCCATTCCGCCATCAGCAACGACATGGGTGAGGCGGTCATCCATTTCAACTTCAGACGGCTCACCTTCTCCCACCTCAACTATGAGCGCAAAGTGCTGACCAGCCTACCCGACACCATCTTTCTCACCCCGCGCTATCGGGAAACCGCCGAGGTGGTGGTTCGCAACATCGAACCCAAATGGATCAGGGAGAAACTCAAGCAGGTGGTCAAGACGAAAGAAAAGGTGTATTTCTCAAAGCCCCGTGTGCTCAGTTATGACTATCAGACCCAAAGCATCGACCGTAACTCCTATTATGCCTACCAGTCGAAAGGACTGATGCAGATGAAGAGCCTTGACCACGACCATTACAGTCTCAGCCAGACTGAGGGGCACATCGTCAGCGTCGACAGCACCCAACTGACAGATGTGGCCAACCTGCGCCGTATGCTGTATGAAGATTTTGTGGAAGAACTTGATGGCGGTTTCATCCGTTCCCACCGGTTCAGTGAGAACGGGGAGTTCAAGAGCGCCAACAAGAATGAACTCGAACTGGTGTTCCGGTCAAAGAACCGTCATGATGACCGCGGACGTATCGTCATCGACACGGCACGCTGCATCATCCGATCGGCATACCGCATCTCAGGCACCGAGACCAACAAGCGGGAACGTATGTCGGCCATCCTCCTCACCTTTGCCCATGCCATGTCGGGTTACCGCATCGACAAGTGGAACAGAACCTATCATGTGACTTATACCGAACTGCCTGACGGCACGATGTATCCCAGCGATGTCAGTTACAAGTGCTACATCGAGGGATACGACAAAGAAGAGGATCCTGCGGCCAACGAATTTGATGAACAGTCTGGCGGCGGCTTCCCCAATATGGAAGCGACGCTTCATCTCTCTGCCGCGACCTCCATGCCCGACAGCATCGCGTGGTATCAATTGCCTGGCTCATGGTATCTGCGGCTGAGTTCAGAAAAAGAGCGGCAGCAGGAGATCACGCTCTCCCACCTGCCCGCCACCTTTGATATCTATAAAGAAGAGGAAAACTGAATCAACACCAGTTTTCCCCATCTCTTGAAGCTTTAAAGTGGCTTACAGTCCACCATTGGAAGTTCCCTTTGGGAAACGACCATTCGCGCTGTTAAAGTCTAAAAAGTGCAAATGGCATCCCAGCAGAGAAGATCTCCACGCACATAGCCAATCTTTCCGTCAATTCTGATCTTATACCAGCCATTCACTTTACCCAGACAGTCATAAGGGTCGGGAAGATAATCGCCTGGATCCGTAATCTTTGCCACCACGGCACTTTTTATAGAAGGTCCCTTGCGCACATTGATGTTGCCCTTGCGGTCGGGATGACGATAGACTATCCCCTCACCATTGACGGCACGGAAAGTGACGACACGGTTGCCGGCTTTTGGCACGTCATAGTCATCCTGTACGCTGACGGTATAGGTTGTGGCATTCGTGCGTACGTAGCGGCCCAGCACATCACCTTTTTTGTCGAGCACCACTTTCATGCTCTGTGCACCTGCCATCACACAGCACAGCAGAAAGGCAAACAGAAAAATCGTTTTTTTCATATCGGTTGTTTTTGTGAATGAGAAATAGAATAAGTCCTGCAATTATTTGAGAGTGAGAAGCAGAATGAATCTGCAACATCTTGAGAATCTGAAACACTTGAAGTTCTGTGTGCAAATATAGATAAAAATTGGGAATTTATAATCCTATTATCTTCTTTTTCCTCCTTTTTTATTTTCTTCTCTTTCTTCTCTTCTCTGCAGCCAAGGCTGAATTTTGAATAATTTTGAAAATAATTTTTAATCAATTTCTCGGCGTAGCCGACTTCTTTATCAAGCACGCAAAGCGTGCTGAATAAGGATCAGCCTTCGGCTGGAAATGACGTAAAAAGATGAAAAATGAAAGATGAAAGATGAAAGATGAAATGAAAAGATGGCAAAATGGAAAAAGGGTAAAGAATGCCTGGGAACGCTTATTCGTCAAAGGTTTTTTCATCCTTTTTGTGAGTGCCTTGGCACTTTTTCAACTTTTAATATCTTCTTTTTCCTCCTTTTTTATTTGATTATTTATCCACCTATCTGCATCAGGCATGTGTGAGATCAAGCATATGTGTGAGATCAAGCGAATATCAAGAAAATTAAAAAGGAAGAAAAAATCTTGAGAGGCAGTGAGGCTGTCTCCAGCCAAGTTAAGAAAAGAAAGCAACCTTGATTTTGCCGCAGATGACATGAGAAATGTCCTGCCGGGAACACAATAAATAGGCAGGAAATATGTTGATATTATAAGGGCGATAATTAATTAACGATGAACAGCATCAGTAGGATATACTTTTTGATAATCTTCCTATGGAATGGCATCCTTATGATGTCGTCGTATGCGAATATTGCCCATGCCGAAGAACGTACCGACAGCACAGTCTGCCCCTTTGTGAAGATTGCCGTGAAAAGGCTGCCCGATTTGAACATTCCTCGCAGTGCGCACAATATTTTCAGTGTCAACGGTGAAATGACGGTGGTAGGCGGCCATACCACACATTTCATTCCTACTGCCACGGCGGAATACTACAAGGATGGCGAATGGCATCTCATGGAGACGGTATATCCTCACGACAATGGTGTCAGTGTTGTGCTCAGTTCGGGAAAAGTCCTATTGGGAGGAGGTCATGAGAAACCTCTGGGTATCGGCCAGACCTTCCCTGTGGAGGAGTATGACCCCATGACACATACGTTCCGGGGGTTCAGCTGCCTTGATACGAAACGTGCGTTAACCTCCGGGATTGAGATAGACAGCGGCAGGGTGATGGTTACTGGCAACTGGTATGCCGACGATGCAATAGAAATATTCGACGGCGACCGAACATTCTCTTTTGTCAAGAAAACTTCCGTCGGTCGCGCCAGTCCTTTCATTCTCCGCACTGCTGCCGATAATGCCCTAATTATGGGGAATGTCGGTACCCGCGGCGCTCATCTGAACACCGATGTGGTCGACCGACTGAAGGGTGAGCCGTTTCATGTCCCCTTACTGGAAAAGTGGGAACCCTTATTTTACCTTTACAATTATAGCAGCAATCTCGGTTTCATCGGCAACGAGGCAGTGGACGATTACACCCATCTGCTCGTTTTGAGGGAAAGAAAAGATTCTTCTGACGTATCTGATTTGGGGGAAGATAGTGAGGTGGCTTTTGCGTTGGTACGCGATACCACATTTACTTTGTTGTCCACCCTCTGTCCCGTGCCAACTACAGGTCCGTATGGCACTATTTGTTTTTCCGGTCCCCTCTACGCCGATAGGGTGGCGCATCGTGGATATGTCAAAGGGTGTGATAAAGCCAATCGTTTCTATGTGTTGTGCATCAAGTATGACCAGCGTCCGGCACCACTCACGATCTACTATACCGACCCGTTGCCGGCGGCTGGCGTTGTGTGGACCTTAACGGATGAGGGTGACCTGATGATCGTCGGTGGCTGTAACTACAACAAACCTTTTGGCGATTTGGTGAATGACAATTTTTCTCCCTTGTCCTCTGTCTATCTCCTGCCTATTAGCCAGTATACCAGGTCGTCAGCAGCATCAAAAGAATCAAACAATTTGATGTGGCTCATCTTGCCTGTGCCTGTCTTGGTCTTGTGCGTCTTTTGGCTATTGTGGTGGAGAAGAAAGAAAAGAATCCATGACATCACCGTGACATCTGAGATTTCAGAATTCTCTGAGCCTTCAGAATCCATCAATGATAATGAGCCCTCAGAAGATACAGAATCTTCTGATTCTCATGATTCTTCCCCTTCCCTCATCCTTCGCATCATCGAGTTGATGGAGCAGCAACAAGTCTATCTCAACCAAAATCTGAAATTGAATGATGTGGCAGTCATGCTCAACACCAACCGAAACATCATCTCCAACTGCATCAACAGTCAGAAAGGCATCTCATTCTCACAGTTCGTGAGCAACTACCGTGTGGAGCATGCCAAAAAACTGATGCGCCAGCAGCCCGACCTGAAAATCACAGAGGTATGGATGCGTTCAGGATTCTCCTCAGAATCTGCTTTCTTCCGTTCCTTCAAGACCTCCACAGGCATGACCCCCAGTGAGTGGAAGGAAAATAACCACTTGTCTTGAAATCAAAAGTGCTTGCAAATCATCATCCGCACGTTGAAAATGATGATTTGCAAGTGGTTTTTCCTTGTTGTATACTATTTTTGTCAAAAATTGCCAAACCAGCAATTTGTGGTTTTCACTTGAGAAAAGCAATACATAATATAATACTATAAGGAAATGATAAAACGACTATTTCTGACCATGATGTTATGGATAACAGTCATGGTCATGGCCAATGCTCAGTTGGGATTGAATGTCACCGTCAACACGACTGAAGCGGGCACCTTGTTTGTGAAAATCCAGGAGCAGATAGAGGAAGTGGGTGAACTTTCTGACATCGCATCCCTCACGGTGACGGGTCTACTCAATGGTGATGACTTCAATGTCATCAGAAATCAGCTCACCAATATGGAGACCCTCGACCTCAGCAATGCAGACCCAGAGTGTGGCAGATATGTCTATATGCAGGGGCATAAGAAGGTGAAGACTGTCATGTTACCGAAAACCGCCACACGCCTGGAACATGGCTATACCTTCTGCAACTGCACCAGTTTGGAAACCATCATACTGCCAGAGAAACTGGAGAACATCCCGGGGATTTTCGCCGCAGGTGCAACGAGTTTGGCGAGCATCACCCTTCCCTCCACGGTGACCACCATTGAGGGGAGTGCCTTTCAGGGTGCCAGCAGCCTCACTGAGTTTGTCTTTCCCGATGGTGTGACAACCATCCCCAACCGGATATTTTGGGATTGTAAGAGCCTGAAGAAGGTGACGCTGCCCAAAGCTCTCACCACCATTGAGGGCGAGGCCTTCAAGAACACGGGATTTGAGACCTTTACTTTGCCTGCGGGGGTGAAGCTCACTGGAGGTGATACTTTCGCCAACTGTAGTGAGTTGCGAAGCTTCACCTTCCCCGACGGTCTGGTTGACGAGAAGGAGGTGGGCACCTCTACCTTCTGGGGTTGCTCCAAACTCACTTCAGTGCGCCTGCCGCAGACACTCACCCTCATCCCCTATGGCTTCTTCCAGGGCACAGCCATTCCTGATATCGTCCTGCCGCCCTCTGTCACCTTCATCGGACGCGAGGCATATAGCAAGACCACTGCCCTAAAGAAGGTCAAGTTGCCCAACACCATCAAGGCGATGGACGTTTATGCGTTCTCAAGTTCCTCGATAGAGGAGATGGAGTGGCCAGCCAGCGCCACCATCATCCCTGCCGAGGCATTTCGTGAATGCCGCCAACTGAAAAAGTTCACCATCCCCGAGTCAGTAGACAGCCTCGCCAGTGGGGTCTTCTACTATTGTGATGCCCTTGAGCGCATCCATCTCCCAGAGGGCATCCGCACCCTTGTGGGAACCTTCAATGAGTGCCACAGTCTCAGCGAGGTGAACATCCCCTCTACCGTCACCTATATCACCCGTGGCATCAGTGGGGCATTCAACAACTGCCGGTCGCTTACCCATATCGACATCCCCGACGGAGTGACCTACATCGGCTGGGCCAGTTTTCAAAACGTGCCTCTGACGGAGGTGAAACTCCCATCAAGGCTCCAGGGCATTGGTGGTTATGCCTTCAATGGTTGTAAGTTGAAGCACGTCGTGGTACCCGAGGGATGTCTCAGCATCGGAGGAAGGGCTTTCTACAGCGATAGCCTGAAAGTGCTCGACCTGCCCTCGACCATTGTTTCGCTTGGGGGCATCATCCTTGGTGACAACTACAAGTTCCACCCCGACAGCGTCATCCTCCGAGCTATGGTTCCACCATATGCATCCGACAACATGTTTTCGCGATACGATGCACAGACCACGCTTTACGTACCTGCCGCATCACTATCGCTCTACCAGGCCAACAGCCGGTACAACAATGTGGAGAAGATGGCTACGATTTCCACGACTTCATCATTGCTCAAAGTTCTCGACTTCCTCACTATCGACAAGAACAGCGGTCTGCAGCAGGGCAAATATGATGTCAGCCTGATTGACACCTATTGGATGGGCAATATCTTGGAAGCCAAGTCTGACCACCATCCGCGCTTGGCGGTTGAAGAAGGGGCGCAGTTCCACATCGGCACGCTCAGCATGCAGATGATAACTGATGACCAGTTCTGGTTTACCGACTACAAGTGGCAGAGTTTCATCAACCGAGGCACGGTTACTGTTGATAAGATTGACTTGGGTTGGTTAATGGGTCCGGAGCATTATTTTACACCAGCCTTCGATGTGCGCCTGAGTGAGCTTGTGCCCGACTTCCCCAACACACCCTATGCCTTCTACAGCTACGACAGTGGGGCACGTGCCGCAGGCAATTTCAATGGCACTTGGGTGCGTGTCGGAGCGGATGAGACCTTACGTGCCGGACAGGGCTATGCCTTCGTGAGTGCCAAGACGCCTATCCAAGGAGAATACACTGTCCTGCACCATTCTCCAACCAAGGGAGGCACCAACTATTTCCTCACCACCAACGACATTACGCTGCCCTTGCAACACTATAATGGCGAGTTCGCTCACAACCGCAATTGGAACTTCATCGGCAATCCCTATCCCGCTTTCCTCGACATAAGGGGAGTGGACTACGACGGACCGATGCTGGTGCGCACCAACGAGAAGTGGAACGCCGTGAGTGCCCTCGACGATGAGTTCGTGCTCGACCCGATGTGCGCCATCTTTTTGCAGGCATCCGACGGCACCAACAGCATCACCTTCAGTGCCGCCCGCCGGCAGCATAGCGCCAAGTTCGAAAAGGGTGCCGCCGTCAACGGCCGTATGGAACTGCGCCGTGCTGACCAGAACGGTCACCGAGTGGTCTACAACCTGACATTGGCTAATGGCAACGAGGAGATGGCACGCACACGCTTTGTCATTAATCCCAAGAGCACGACGGGTTATGACGTGGGGCACGACATGCCGCAGATGCGCATGAGTGAGAGCGAGTCGCAGACCCAACTCTACACGCTGGCCAAAGGATTGGCGTACGCCATCAACGAACGGCCATTGGATGACGGCATTGTCCGCCTGGGGCTCGAGGTGGAAGAGACGGGCACTTACACCCTCTCGATCAGCTTCAAGGGCAACAATACTGATGATGTGTGGCTCATCGACAATGAGACGGGCGCACGTATCCAACTCAATGACCGGATGGAAGGCTATTCCTTCTCTGTCACCGAGGCAGGCACACTCCACCAGCGCTTTGTCATCGCCTTGGGCAATGCCGATCCAACCGGCATCAGTGACGTGGAGACCGTCAAGCCCATCCCTTCGTCAGGCATCTACAACCTTAGCGGACAGCCCGTATCTACACCTCAGCGTGGCATCTACATCAAGGATGGGAAGAAAGTCATCTGGTAATGACATAAAAACAGTATCACAAATTTAATATATAGCATCATGAAGAGACTATTCAATATATTTCTGATGGCCCTGCTGACGCTCACTGCCTTGGCACAGGAAGCAGAGACACATCGCCTGCGGGTGAAGATTTTGCCTGAAGGAGCCTTTTCTGTCAACTTCACTATCAATGGTCAAAAATATGACAACAGCACCGACCCCGTCATTGAGGCACAAGTACCCACAGGCCAGCAGGTAAACATTTATTATAGTGCCAATCATGGTAATTACTCTGTCTATGTATTGAAACAGTTGACGGAGAATGGTCTGATTGTGGATGTGGAGACAAGCAACAATCGTATTTCCTACACTATGCCCGACAAGGATGTGGAACTGGTGGGATTTTTTGAGTACGACCCCAAAGTTCCTAACTACCAGCCTGGAGGAGGCTATTGGGATCCTGAGACGGGTACCCTTATCTGCGACAATGGTAGCTACTCATCCTACAGCAACAATCCAGATGGGTTTAACTACAAAGAGGACAAAGAAAAGGTGGCAACGTATATTGTAGGAAACATAAGTGGTAGTTTCTCCTATAGTTGCAGCAATTTCCCCAACTGCGTCACGCTCGACCTGAGCCGCACCACCATCACGTCGATGTCTGTCAGTGGCAGTAGTTCCGAACTCAAAGAGGTGATCCTGCCCAGCACCTACAAAGAGTTCTATAAGGAGTCCATGAAGGGCGTGCAGCTACAGACGCTTATATGCTACGCCATGACCCCGCCCAAGGTGTATGGGTTAACACAATATAATTGGGGAACAAAAGAGTACGATTATTTGGAACAGCAGGTGTTTTTCGACTGTCCCGACATGGTGGTGCGTGTCCCCGCCGAGGCAGTGCCGCTTTACAAGGCTGCCAACGGATGGAAGGACTTCACCATCGTGCCGATAGATGAGGGTTATGCCAACCTGGGTGTGAGCCTCATGGCGCAGCCCAACAACGAGACCTTGAAGTTGTACAAGGACATGATGCTGCTGCTCACCAACTTGGGTACCGGACAGCAGAGGCGCCTCCTCGTCACCGGGCGCAACAGCTACGAGTTCCGCTACCTGCCGCAGAAGAGCAACTACAGCGTGTCGCTGCAGGATAACCGCGGCAGTGAGGCAGCCCGTATCGACAATATCTTCGTGGGGGAGCAGAACCAAATGGTGACAATGGGAGAGTTGAAACTTCCCCGCCGCCTCACACTTACGCTTACTGCTGACGGCAAGGCAGCAGATGAGAACGACTTCACCACCACTTGGCTGACTCCCTCGGGCAGCTTTCTCACCAGCGGCACAATCCTTGACAACGTATTCGACGGACAGCAACTCCTTTGCCTCACCACTCTTGGGAGCAATCTGGCCAAAGACTACCAGCAGCCCGACACTTTGCTCATCACCATCAACGCACCCTATGACATTACACTTCCACTTGAGCGGCTGAAGATGATTCCAGCGACCTTCACCGTAGTCGATTCTCTCACGCATCAAGGCATCGACAAGGCGGTCATACAGGTGATGCATCAGTTGCCTGGAGGCGAGACGGGTGAGGTGAAGAAACTCACCACCAATGTACTCGGCATAGCCAGCGGACAGGTGCTTGAGGCTCCCAGTGCCGTCATCGTCACCTCGCCCATGCATGGTTCGAAGACCCTACATGTCGATTTGGCAAAAAGCCCGAACCTGCGCGTCAGTTTCCTGCCTGCCAACGGCACTTGTGTGCAAATGAGCCATACCTTCCAGCCCGCCGTGGATGAGGGCATGACGGCGCAAGTGGAACCAGTCTATATCGAGGGACGCAGTCTGGAATATACCTTCACCGCCACGCTGCCTAATGGCACCGAGAAAGCCATCACCGAATACCTCACCAACTATCCGCTCTATACTTTCTATGATGACCTTCCCCAGGGCACACGTCTGCGTGTAGGCGTTTCCAGTGCCAGGGATGATTTGGAGCCAGTGGAGGCAGAAGTTGTTGTAGGCAGCGACAAGACGGTGAGTGTCTTGCTGCCTCTCGTGGAGCGTGGCAGCATTGTCGCCAAATATCTGAGCACAGAGAGCAAGAAGCCTGCCCTGCTGGTCATCGACGGGCAGACGGGAGAGGTGGTGCGCCGGATGGCGTTCGACACCGAGGCGAAGGCCATCACCATCAATTCCCTTCCCCATGGCAACTATTTGGTGGCTGCCATGTCGCAGGGTACGCAGTATGCCAGCATCACCACCAAGGCACAGTTGGAGCAGTATAAGGAGGATGCCGACTATTTGTGTGAGGAGGTCAGCATTAGTGACGGACACAATGTCAGCGTAAGTTTCGGCACCGTGCCTCTCTGCACCACACAGTTGGAAACCAACCTCATCGAGCGCCGCGCACAGTTCAACGCCATTCAGTCCAGCATTGGCTATTATGCAGGCATCAACGTGAAGGTGCAGTTCAAGGACATCACGACCAAGGCATACGACGGATACGGCGACCCCAACCTGCCAACCGACTGTAAATTGGAGATGTATGTGCCCAAAGGATTGGGCACCCCCCAAGCATACCGTTCCTATAGGCAGTATATCCGTCTTAATAATGGGTCTCGTTCTGGCATATCAAGTGCAAATTACGCAACAGTGGAAGATGCTTATGGAAACACAGGTTACTCTCCTGGTTCGATTCTGACGAAAGCGGCCGACAGCCGCTGGGATGAGGCGGAGAACAAACTTACCATCGACTGGCCACATGTCAACGAGGGCGGTCAGATGTCGCTGAGCATGCTGCCCACGTTGGCTGGCTCGTACCGACCAGAGATTTACCTCACCTACACCCTCCACGGCAAGAAGATACGCGAGATGCTGGAGACCGATGAACTCACGGTCATCCGCTCAGGCATCAAGGTGCCGGAAACCATCATCAAGCCCTCTTTCATCGCTACTGGCACAGCCATGTATATAGACGAGACAGAAAATGCCTCCACCGAAAACGACAGGGCACAAGCACCCAGGAAGGCCTATTCTGTATCTGTAGCAAGACAAAATGATGTACCCAAGTACTATGAGGTGACTGTGATGGACGGCGAGCAGCCCATCGGCAAGGGCAACATCAATGCCAGTGGTGAGTGGAAGGTGCAGTGTACCTTGCCACAGCCCTATGCCCTGAGCAAGCACAACATCTATGCCAAGATTGCCTACAAGAATGGCATCAGTTACCAGACCGAGGCGAAGACAGTGACCTATGACCCCTACGCCATCGTGCCGCTTTCGGTGAGGATGTCGTTCTTCAACCATCATCCAGCACATTTGGTGAATACCGAAGTCAACTTCAACTTCGAAACGGGGTCGGCTTCACCTTCAGCCTATGGTTTCGACAACATCGAGGAGCACAACACCGACTTCACTTTCGAAATCAACCTGTCGAACAACGATACGACGAAAGTCTATGCCTGCGACCTTATCATCTTCACAAAGGGTCCTGAAGCCGAGGAAATCATCGTCCCTGCGCACTACAATACCCGTAAGAACCGGTGGATAGCTTACGAGAAGTTCAACACCCAATCGCTGCCCTACACCGTTGATGTGAAGCCCTATTACCACCATGATATCTATGGCTCACACCAAGAAGTCAAGGACATCATCAGCAATTATGAAGAAACTTTTAAGTTGAGTCCTGAGGTCATCCAACTTCAAAGGTCGATAGACCAGAAGTTGGAATTGATGCAGCAACAGATCAATGCTGGCAATGGAGATGCTGCCATGACTACCGGTGACGAGGTGCTGGCGCTGCTTACCCAAATGGCTGGCATGAGCGGACTGACGATGGAGTTGGCAGATGTGACAGAGGCCGATGAGGCCAACATGATGCCCGCCATCGACGAACTCATCAACCAACAGACCTATTTCGAGCGAGCCATGGGCGACAACGCCATTCAGTTCAGGGATATTGGCACCTTGGTAGAGGGTGTCGTCGTGGGACCTGCCACCGGCATGACCGAAATGTCTCTTCTGGCTGCCGGCTATGAGGCACTTCTGCTTGATGATGGCACAAAACTCTATGTGCGCACGCAGGCTGACAACAGTCTGAGCGTGGTCAGCCTCAGCGACAACTTGGCTTATACCTATAGTCCCAGTGCTGCCAGTGCTGCCAGAAGGATTGCCAGCGTGAGTTGGGATGAAATCAAGGCCAAAATCAATGAGTTCAATGAAAAATTGAGCACACTCAACGAATATGTCGGACAACTCTCAAACTGGGCTGATGTCGTTCTTCAGGCCGTCAAGATTTATCTCACCAAGTTGGGCAATGAGCATTCGAAAATCCTCAAGTGGTATCAGATTACCAAAACTTCCACCAAACTGAGCAATTTGGAGAAAGCTGCCATGAACGTCACCCGTCTGGGGAAACTTGCCGCCATCAATGCCAAGACAGCACTTGCGAGTAAGATCAGCACGTTCTTCAGTCATTTCAAGGTAGGCGATGGTATAGGTACGATAGGTGGCCTCATCAGCCTTGTGGGCGACTACATGACCTTCAACAAGCAAATAGACCGTTTGGTGAAGCTCAACAATTCATTACCCTCGCCATGCCCGGACGACCAGGCACGCTGTGACCAGTTGTCAAACGACATCATGTCGTTTACCAACTATTCACTTGTTTACAACACTGCAAAGATTGCCGGCGACCTGCTTAGTGTCGCAGGAACATTGGCCAGTCTGGCGGGATGTGCCACACTCGCTGCTGCGCCAGAGGGAGTGGTAGGCCTTGCTTGTTCTCTCGGACTGATGGGGTTGAACTATGCTGGAGGAAAAATCTATGATGCGACGTTCACTGAGCAATGGAACGACTTCGTACATGAGAAAGGCCAGTTGCGATGCCATAAGAGCAAGAGCGGTGGTGGCGGAAATAATAAAAAGGATTGTAATAAAGATTGCGGCGGTGGCGGCGGCGGTGGCAGCAGCGACCCCACCCTCGACCCCTCTGGCTTCGTATATGAAGGTGTGGAATCCAACCGATTGGAGGGTGTGACGGCCACCGTGTTCTACAAGCAGATAGGCAAGAACCAGTTTGGTGACGACGTGGAGAAGGTGGTGATATGGGATGCTGAGCGCTACGCACAGGTCAACCCGCAAATCACCGACGAGAATGGCGAGTATGGTTGGATGGTGCCCGCCGGCCAGTGGCAGGTGAGATATGAGAAGCAAGGCTATCAGACCGAATACTCCGAGTGGCTGCCCGTGCCGCCTCCACAGTTGGACGTCAACCAACCCATGGTGCAGTACTCCGAACCACAGGTGAGCAACGTGAAAGCCACGCCGCAGATGGTGCAGGTGGACTTCGACAAGTACATGATGGCCGACAGCCTGACTACGAAGACCATCCTCGTGTCCCAAGGCAGCAAGAATGTGGACGGAAACCTTGACACCATGACCGACAGCGAACAGCCCACGGCACTGCCACTCACCAACAAGGTGCGTTTCCTTCCCAGTGCGCCGCTGTCTGCCGGACAGACCTACACGCTGACCGTGAAGCGCAACGTGATGAGTTACGCCGGCATCCAGATGTACGAGGACTACAAGCAGAACTTCAATGTCAAGACTAGTGTGGAGCAGCTCGTCGCCGACAGCGTCATCCATGTCATCTACGACCAGCCGACGGCACTCACCATCCAAGCGCTGCCCGCATCTGCTGCCGCAGGCAAGAAGGTGAGCGCAAAGGTGCTGAGCGACATGATAGCCACCGCCGACGCCACCGAACTGACCCTCGATGCAGACGGCAAGGCGGTGCTCACGCTGACGGGTGAGGCGAACGGCACCACAGCGGTCGTCTTCCAGCTGTTGGACGACAGCAGCGTGGAGGCGGTGACGGTGGTGATGGTCAGGGATGAGGACGGCTTCATCTGTCCGATGCCCGAGGCAAACTATGTCGACGGCATCGCACTGACTTACGGCACGCTCATCGAGCTGAGCTGTGAGGTGCCCGAGGCGGTCATCTACTACACCCTCGACGGTACCTGTCCTTGCGACAGCAAAGCGGCGATGCGCTACGATGCTCCCATCACCATCAACGGCGACATGACCATCAAGGCCTATGCTGTGGCTCCGGGATATGCTGATAGCGATGTGGTAGAGTTCAACTACTACCTCACCTACATCAACGAAGTCACTACCGGCGGCAACCCCATCGTGAGAGAGGGCATCTACGACCTGCAAGGCCGAAAGCTCTCCAGTGATAGTTGGAAGGAAGGTCGGATGAAGAAGGGCATCTACATCATCAACGGACAAAAGGTGGTGGTGAAGTAGAAATAAACACTAATCGAAGAGGGTGTGCCACCGCACACCCTCTTTCTTTGTGTATCTATCTTAAAATCCGGAGAATCAAGGGGCTGGTACTTGATTCCATGTTTAAAACTGCGGCAAATGGCTGAATTTTGAACTTTTTTCTTTCTTTTTGTGAGTGCCTTGGCACTTTTTCAAATTTTAATCTCTTCTTTTTCAGCCTTTTTTATTTTATCATTTCCCACCTGTGACCATCAAGCATGTGGATGAGATCAAGAAAAATCAAGGGGACACTGTCCCCTTGATTCGAGAGAATCCTCCTGACTTCGTCATTGCATACCCCAAAATTCTTCGTTGAATAGTTTTTCTATGGGCTTATGCCGTTTCATGGGCATGGTCTTGACGTAATGCGCCTTGTTCTCAGGCATGTAGATGCTAATGGTAGTCACCGTCTTTG
>JAEEGL015383559.1_pt1 | contig 48337 bp, 35 predicted proteins | sample 9134231 | NCBI WGS metagenome assembly JAEEGL01 (sample SAMN16246548, study PRJNA631951) | gut metagenome | biome: gut microbiome; feature: rumen; material: fiber-attached | host: Bos | place: Iran: Karaj | collected 2018-10 | reverse complement strand
TTTTCCTCCGTCTTGTTTACTTAGGGTTATATACTCTAACACACTGATGTATTATAACGTCAAACCTTCAAAATGTAAAGAAAAAATCATGCATCCTGACCGCCGATGGCAGGGCGGGTATATGTATGAAGTGCAGTCCTCTCATTTCCTCTCATGGTGATCTGGGGTGCACCCTTCTTTTCAAGATAGTCCCTGGTAATAACTACCGTTCCGATGTTGGAATCCTTGGGGATCTCATACATGATATCCATCATGAACTCCTCGATAATTGATCGAAGTGCTCTGGCACCTAATTCTCTTTCTTTTGCCTTTTCCGCTATGTATACAAGTGCATCATCCTCAAACTCGAGTCCTACTTCGTCATAAGACAAAAGCTTTCGATACTGCTTGATGATCGCATTCTTAGGCTCAGTCAAAATTCGGACAAGCATCTCTGTAGACAAAGGTTGAAGTGCAAAGATAACCGGAAGACGTCCGATAAACTCCGGGATCATTCCGAACTTTCTGATATCCTCAACCGTAACCTTTTCCAGGATGTTTTCATCCTCATCATACTTATCCTTGAGATCTGAAACAAATCCCATGGATGAGCTTTTATTGAGCCTCTCCTTAATGATATCCGCAAGATCCGGAAAAGCTCCGCCGCAGATAAAAAGGATATTGCTGGTATCGATGGTCGTCATGGGAACCATGGCATTTTTGCTGCTGGCTCCCACAGGAACCTCGATCTCCGCACCCTCTAACAGCTTGAGCATTCCCTGCTGAACAGACTCGCCGGAAACATCTCTGGTATGCGCATTTCTTTTCTTGGCAAGCTTGTCGATCTCGTCGATGAAAATGATTCCTTTTTGTGCTCTTTCTACATCATTGTCGGCATTAGCCAAAAGTTTGGAAACAACGCTCTCAATATCGTCACCGATATAGCCTGCCTCTGTAAGTGAAGTGGCGTCGGTAATAGCCAGCGGAACATCCAATAATCTGGCAAGTGTGCGTACAAGATAAGTCTTTCCGCTTCCCGTAGGACCTACCATAAGCATATTGCTTTTTTCGATCTCAACGGGATCATCATCTTCCAATATATTTTCCGAACCTATAACCCTCTTGTAGTGGTTATAAACGGCAACGGACATGATCTTTTTGGCTTTTTCCTGTCCGACTACGTACTCATCAAGCTTGGCCTTGATCTGATGAGGCGGGGGAATATTGGTTATATCGATAACCGGCTCAAATGCCTCATCTCTCCTTTTTTCCTTTTCCTTGCGCTTTTTAAGCTTCTGGTTCTGGGGAACGGGAGGCGCGCCTGCAAAAAGGCTGGTAAGGTCAGACAGGCTGACCATACCGATATTGGGGAATCCCGAGAAGTCTATATTGTTAAGACCCTGATCCTTAGACGCGGATGCCTTGTCAGCATCCCCCGACTCAGCAGCTTTGTCTGATTCCGTACTCTGCGCAGGTGGCTGAGGCACGGAATCTCCACCCATGGGATAGCCCGGCATTCCGCCAAAACCAAAGGCTCCCATAGTATCAAAGGTCTTCTGCATGCAGTCGGAACAGATACAGATATTTCCGGGTATCCTGATGAGGTGTCCTGCTACGCTTTCGGGTCTCCGGCAAACGTAACAGATCTCCTCGTATTCTCCATCATTGTCATGATTGGTGTTATCGGGCATAAAACCTCCTACTTGGCATCACTCGATAGTCATCTTATCGAGATGCCAGATGTCATTAACATACTCCTGGATCGTACGATCTGATGAGAACTTACCAACGTTAGCCACATTGAGGATAGCCTTCTTTGTCCATCCGGCCTCGTCCTCGTATGCCTTCTCAACTTCTTCCTGAGCCTTAGCATATGAATCAAAGTCCTTAAGGATAAAGTAAGTATCAGCATACTGTGTGCACTCTGTGTTAAGAAGAGAATTGTAAATATCTCTGAACATCTCAGGATCGTTAGGACTGTAATAGCCGTTGACCAGCTGCATAAGAACCTTGCGGATCTCCTGATTGCTGTTGAAGATGTCCATGGGATTGTAATCTCTGTCATGCTCGTGCTGGATAACTTCCTGTGCACTCATACCGAAGATGAACATGTTCTCCTCGCCCATCTCCTCAGCCATCTCAACATTGGCTCCGTCCATGGTACCGATCGTAAGAGCACCGTTAAGCATAAACTTCATGCAGCCTGTACCTGATGCCTCCTTGCTGGCAGTAGAGATCTGCTCTGAAACATCACTGGCAGCAAAGATCCACTCAGCGTTACTTACGCGGTAATCCTCAATAAATACAACCTTAAGCTTGCCGTTGATACTGCGATCGTTATTGATAACAGCAGCTACATTGTTGATAAGTTTAATTGTAAGCTTTGCAATACGATATCCGGCAGCTGCCTTAGCTCCGAAGATAAATGTACGGGGAGTGATCTTGAGATCGGGATTCTCCTTGATCTTGTTGTAAAGATACATTACGTGGAGAATGTTAAGCAGCTGTCTCTTGTACTCATGAAGACGCTTAACCTGTACATCAAAAATGGAGTTGGGGTCTACGGTTATGCCGTTATGCTCTTGGATGTACTTTGCAAGGCGAACCTTGTTCTTGTACTTGATATTTCTGAATTCCTGCTGAGCCTTTTCATCATCTGCAAAAAGAGCAAGTTTTTTCATCTGTGAAAGGTCTGTGATCCAGCCATCTCCGATCCTGTCCGTAACCCACTTTGCAAGAAGAGGATTGGCATGGAGCAGGAAACGCCTCTGGGTAATACCATTGGTCTTGTTATTGAACTTGTTGGGATACATCTCATAGAAATCATGAAGAGACTCGTTCTTCAGGATCTCTGTATGAAGTCTTGCAACACCATTGACTGAGAAACCGGCGCAGATCGCAAGATGTGCCATGCGTACCTGACCATCATAGATGATAGCCATTCTTGCGATACGTGCGGAATCATGAGCAAACTTTGTCTCGATGGCAAGACAGAATCTGCGGTTGATCTCCTCGATGATATTGTAAACACGGGGAAGAAGTCTTGAGAAGATCTCAATGGGCCACTTCTCAAGTGCCTCTGCCATAATGGTATGGTTGGTGTATGCAACACAGTGAGTTGTGATATCCCATGCCTCATCCCAGCCGAGACCTTCCTCATCCATAAGGATACGCATCAGCTCTGCAACAGTAAGGGTAGGATGTGTATCGTTCATCTGGAAAACGACTTTTTCAGGCATCCTATGGATATCATCATGATTCTTCTTATATCTCTGGATCGCTCTCTGAAGTGAAGCAGATACAAAGAAATACTGCTGCTTAAGACGAAGTTCCTTACCTGAGATATGGTTATCGTTGGGGTAAAGTACCTCTACAAGTGAACGTGCAAGGTTCTCATCCTCAACCGCCTTGGCATAGTCACCCTTATCAAAGGACTCAAGTGAAAATACCTGCTTAGGCTCAGCATCCCAGATTATAAGAGAATTGACAACGCTGTTGTTGTATCCCACAACAGGCATATCATAAGCAACCGCGATTACGGAATTGTAGCCCTCATGGATGAACTGGATACGTCCGTCGGGAAGATTCTCGCTGCGAACATATCCGCCGAACTTAACCTCGTAGGAATACTCACTGCGCTTAAGTTCGAAAGGATAGCTGTCATGCAACCAATCATCCGGAACTTCTCTCTGATAACCGTCCTCGATCTTCTGACGGAACATACCGTAACGATAACGGATACCACAGCCATATGCTGCATAACCAAGACTTGAAAGAGACTCCAAAAAGCAAGCTGCAAGACGACCGAGACCACCGTTACCAAGTGCGGGATCCGGCTCCTGATCCTCGATGACATTGATATCAAATCCAAGTTCATCAAGGGCTTCTCTTATCTCATCGTAAGCACAAAGGCTGATAAGGTTGTTTCCTAAAAGTCTTCCGATGAGGAACTCCATTGACATGTAATAAACTGTCTTGGGGTCCTGCTGTTCCATGGCGTCCTGGGTAGCCATCCACTGATCTATCACAACATCCTTAGCTGCAAGAGCAACCGCCTGATAGATCTCCTTGTCTGAAGCCTCCTTGAAATCCTTACGGAAAAGACGCTTGACATTCTTTTTTACCTGTTCCTTAAATGTTTCCTTTTCCAGTCTGCTGTCCAGTTTCATCTGATCCTCCTCTATAAACACAGGTTGATATCTACTGTTTTTTTACTGAAAGAGTTACTGACTCACCATTGATATTCCAGTCTTTCTTATAATCACCGGCATCATCCGATGAAGAAATAGCATCTGCCAGAACCTCACCTCTGATAAGCTCATCATTGCGTGTAAAGATACCTGCGATATTCTCGCTTCCTGTATATCCCACAACGATCCTGTCCATAACCTCGAAGCCTGCTTCTTTACGCATGGTCTGGATCTTGCTGATCAACTCTCTTACAAAACCCTCCTCGATAAGCTCGGGAGAAAGATTGGTATCGAGTACAACAGTGACATCATTATCTCCGTCGCATGCAAATCCTTCTGCACTGACCTGAGTTATAAGAAGATCCTCTTCCGCAAGGCGGATGGAAGCATCCACATCGGGAAGTGTAAGTACGCCTTCGGACTTGAGCGCTCCGTAAGCCGCATTACCGTCAAGTTCTGAAAGTGCCTGCTGGATGCCCTTGAGGAACTTACCGTACTTGGGTCCTACTGTCTTAAGCTGAGGCTTAAAGATGTAGGTCGTGTACATGGATACATCCGATGCAAACTCTGCGGTCTTAACATTGAGCTCGTCCCTTATGATATCCAGATCTGCTTCTGAAAGTTCATGAGGAGCCTTAATAAACATCCGTCCGATGGGCTGACGGTTCTTGATACCGCAGGCGTTACGTGCCGCACGTCCGTAAACAACGACCTTGAGTACCTCGTCCATGTTCTCCTCAAGACTGCTGTCGATCCACTCGGTGCGGATCTCCGGGAAGTCGCAAAGATGAACGCTCTCAGGTGCACTGCTGTCGATGGTGCAAACAAGATTGCGATAGATCTGCTCAGCCATGAAGGGAACCATAGGAGCAGAAGCCTTGGCAATGGTAACAAGGGTTGTGTAAAGGGTCATGTAAGCATCGATCTTGTCCTGCTCCATGCCCTTAGCCCAGAATCTCTCGCGGCTACGACGTACATACCAGTTGGAAAGTTCCTCTGCAAAGGAATCCAGTGCTCTGGCAGCCTCGGGAATGCGATAATTGAACAGGTTTTCATCCACAGCCTTGACCGTAGTCATCAGTCTGGAAAGTATCCATCTGTCCATTACGCAAAGATTATCGTAATTAAGCTCGTACTTTGTAGCATCAAAGCCGTCGATGTTTGCATATAAAACAAAGAATGCATAGGTATTCCAAAGTGTGGAAAGGAACTTGCGCTGTCCCTCCTGAACCGCCTCACCGTGGAATCTGTTGGGAAGCCAGGGTGCTGAATTGATGTAGAAATACCAGCGGATCGCATCAGCTCCGTACTTCTCAAGTGCATCAAAAGGATCCACAGCATTGCCCTTGGACTTGGACATCTTCTGTCCGTTCTTATCCTGAACGTGTCCGAGAACGATAACGTTCTCATATGGTGCCTTGTTGAAAAGCAGCGTACTCTCTGCCATCAGTGAATAGAACCAGCCTCTTGTCTGATCCACAGCCTCGGAGATAAATGCTGCCGGGAACTGCTGCTTAAACAGATCCTCGTTTTCAAAAGGATAATGGTGCTGAGCAAAAGGCATGGCTCCGGAATCAAACCAGCAGTCAATAACCTCCGGTACTCTCTCCATGGATCCGCCGCACTTAGGGCAGGGGATCCTGACACCATCAATATAAGGTCTGTGAAGCTCCAGCTTCTCATTGTCGGGATTGCCGCTCTTTTCAGCCAGCTCCTTGCGGGAACCGATGGACATCTGCTCTCCGCAGTCCGGGCACTCCCAGATATTGAGAGGTGTACCCCAGTATCTGTTTCTTGAAATACCCCAATCCTGGATATTCTCCAGCCAGTCACCGAAACGTCCCTTACCGATGGACTCGGGGATCCAGTTAACTGTGTTGTTATTAGCAATGAGCTCATCCTTGACTGCTGTCATCTTGATGAACCAGGACTCCCTTGCAAAGTAAAGAAGGGGAGTATCACATCTCCAGCAATGAGGATAATCATGCTCGAACTTTGGTGCGTCGAAAAGAAGCTTTCTGGAAGAAAGTTCCTTGATAACCTCGGGGTCTGCGCTGACAGCACCGTGTCCGATCTCGGACTCAGTAGGCTTACATCTCATTCCTGCAAAAGGAGTCTCCTCCTTCATGCAGCCCTTCTCATCAACCATCTGTACCAGAGGGAGGTCATACTTGCGGCCTACCTGAGCATCGTCCTCACCGAAGGCGGGAGCGATATGAACGATTCCGGTACCGTCTGTCATGGTAACGTACTCGTCACATACTACATAAAACGCCTTTTTGTGAAGCTTGTCTGCTGCCTGTGCAGCACACTCATACAGAGGCTCATACTCCTTGCGCTCGAGATCTGTTCCCTTGTATGTCTCAAGGATCTCGTAAGCGGAAGTCTTGTCAGCATCCTCTGTGAGTTGTCCGAGAACGGACTCGCAAAGGGCTTCTGCCATATAATATGTATAACCGTCAATAGCCTTAGCCTTGACATAAGTCTCATGCGGGTTAACGCAGAGTGCTACGTTGGAAGGAAGAGTCCAGGGTGTGGTTGTCCATGCCAGGAAGTAGGCATCCTCTCCTACGACCTTGAATCTGACAACTGCAGAACGCTCCTTGACTGTCTTATATCCCTGAGCAACCTCCTGTGCTGAAAGAGGTGTTCCGCAACGGGGGCAGTAAGGAACTACCTTGAATCCCTTGTAAAGGAGTTTCTTATCCCAGATCTCCTTGAGGGCCCACCACTCACTCTCAATAAAGTCATCCTCATATGTAACGTAAGGATCATCCATATCCGCCCAGAATCCAACGGTACCGGAGAAATCCTCCCACATACCCTTGTACTTCCATACGGATTCCTTACACTTTTTGATAAAAGGCTCTATACCGTAGGCTTCGATCTGATCCTTGCCATCGATACCGATGAGCTTCTCTACCTCCAGCTCAACGGGAAGACCATGGGTATCCCAACCTGCCTTACGAGGAACATAATATCCCTTCATAGTACGGTATCGGGGGATCATATCCTTGATAACTCTGGTAAGAACATGTCCGATATGGGGCTTACCATTGGCAGTGGGGGGACCGTCGTAGAATGTGTAAGTCTCGCCCTCCTTACGCTGCTCCATACTCTTTTTGAAAATGTCATGATCCTTCCAGAACTTTTCAACGGATTTTTCTCTTTCCACAAAGTTCAGATCACTGTTAACCTTGTCGTATAACTCGGCCATCTTAAAAACCTCTCTCCTAATTGTTATTTTTGACACACACGTCCCACTATTTTATCACAAAAATTCTTATAATGCAAAGGAGACGTCTTATTGACGCCCCCTTTTACTGAAAAATGATATCAATCTCGAAATGCCGTCCTCAACTCTGGCCCGCGGAGTTGCCAGGTTGACCCTCAGGAAATGCTCTCCGTCACCACCGTATATCCCCCCTTTGGATACGAAAAGCCCTGTTTCCTGCCTGAGTTTATGCTGCATTACACCGCTATCCGGTATGTCATCACCCATATAAGCTGCTACATCCACCCACGCCAGATAAGTGGCATGACCGCATACCACATGAATGTCCGGAAGCGCACTCTCAAGCTTTTCTTTGAAAAGTAATTTATTCTGATATATGTACTCTCTTACTTCATCCAGCCACTCACCGCCACCGGTAAATGCCGCCCGGGCTGCCGCATAGGCGAATACATTGCCCTCACCGCACTCGTCGGTATTTAGCTGCCTCCAGATCCTCCACCTCAGGTTCTCATTGTGGCTGTAGCAGGCTGCCGTCTGGATCCCTCCGAGATTAAAAGCCTTGGCCGGAGATATGGCACTGATACCAACTTCCTCGGCCTCAGGTCCGCATGACAGAAAGGGAACATACTCATATCCCGGATCTGTAACATCACAGTGTATCTCATCCGAGATCACGATCACTGAATGCTTCTTGGCAAGATGTCCTATTTTGGACAACTCTTCCCTGCTCCATATGTTACCGGTAGGATTGGCGGGGTTACACAAAAACATCATGGACGTATATGGATCCGAAAGCTTTTTTTCAAGATCATCAAAATCTATGTGATAGCTTCCGCCCTCATAGACCAGCTCACTCTCCTCGATCCTGCGTCCGCTGTTACGGATACAGTTGTAAAAAATATTGTAAACCGGAGTCATGATGAGAACCTTTTCGGCAGGTCTTGAAAATGTTCGGACCGCAGAGGAAAGCACGGGGATCACCCCTGTCGAAAAGACCAGCTCCTCAGGTCTTATGGTCTCCCCGTGACGATCCCGCCACCAGGAGATATAAGGCGAGGTCCAGTCACCCTCAGCAGCGTAGCCGTACACTCCGTGAGCTGCAAGTCTGGAGATTTCCTCTACCACTGCCGGCGGAGATGCAAAATCCATATCCGCAACCCACATAGGTAGCTCGCCCTCGGCCACATCCCACTTAAGAGATCCAAATTCTTTTCTGTCTATCAATCTGTCAAGATCATATTTCATTATAAGTCTACCCTCACGATAGTCGTTGAAGCAGGCGGAAGGACTCCGTCCGCTGATCCCAGCAGTACCTCACAGCCTGCCGGAAGTTTTACCTTTTCCTCCAACACGCCGTAATTCTGAATAAAGATATATCTGCAGCTGTCGTTTACACGACTTGCAACATCAACATAATAGGGAACGTCGGCTATAAGCGGCTTGATACGATGTCTTTTTGCAATGGCAGGGATGAATTCTCTGTAGAACTCCTCCTCCATATCTGCGCATACATAGTATGCTCTTCCCTTGCCGTACTCGTGCTCAAGGACTGCAGGATATCCGGCATACCAATCCTCATCATAGGTCATGAGCGTCGATGCTCCATTGGGTTTGATGAGTTCACAAAGCTTATCCGCAAAGTAGCTTCCGGTAAGTCCCAGGGAGTTGTCCGATACCGGACTTATATGATTGTACTCCGCGTCCGGAAGGGAGTCGATCTCTTCGAAGCGAAGTCCCAGCACATCCGTTAGCCCGTGAGGCGTTCCACCCAGATAGGTAAGATCAGTCTCATCCACAACTCCGCTCCAGTATGTCATCACCAGGATACCGCCCTTTTTAACAAACTTCTCAACCCGCTCTGCAAAGTCACCTCTGAACATATAAAGCATGGGAACAATGATAAGCTTGTAGCCGCTGAAATCCTGATCCTGTGAAAAAATATCCGTATCAAGGCCTGCTGCCTTTACGCCTCTGTAGCATTTCCTGGCCAGATCATGATAGCCCATTCCGGTATTTCTGGGACCGTAGGAATCCTCCAAAGCCCATCTGTTCTGGGTATCATAGATAATGGCGCACTTGGCATCGCAAAGGCTTCCCGCAACCTCACTCAGGCCCTCCAGGATCTCACCTACTCTGCGTGTCTCACCAAATATCCTGGTATCAGTGCCGCCGTAATGTGAGATCACCGCACCGTGAAGCTTTTCCTCTCCGCCTCTTCCTGCTCTGATCTGGAAGTATTGTACGGAATCGGACCCGTGAGCTACAGCGGAAAGTGATGCGTTCTCCAGGATACCCGGACGTCTCAGTCTGGAAACAGGCATCCAGTTAGTAGATGTAGTTGAACTCTCCATAAGGAGGAAAGGTTTCTTCTTCAAAGAACGCATCACGTCATGATAAAAAGCATGCTCACTGGCGGAGATAATGTCTTCCTTGCCGTACCAGAAGGGATAAGAATCCCAGGAGATAACATCCAGATGCTTTGCCAGCTCCTCATAATCCAGTCCGTCAAAATCGTACATGAAATTGGTGGTAACCGGCTGCATGGCACCGCCGTCACGAAGGGCTGCGATCTCATGCTTCATAAAGTCCGTAGTCTGATGTGATACAAACCTTTTCCACTCCAGGTCCAGTGCATTAACACTGTTCTCTCCCCTGGGTGAAGGGCTCTCTATCTGCTCAAAGCTGTCGTAGGTGTGACTCCAGAAGGTGTTCCACCATGCATGATTGAGATTATCGATATCCCCGTCATATTTCTCCCAGAGATAGTTCCTGAAATCCTTTTGGCACAGAGGACAGTGACAATCTCCTCCAAACTCATTGGAAATATGCCATGCCTTGATGCCGGGATGATGACGGAACTCCTCTGCCAGCTTGTGGTCTATCTCCCATACCTTTTCTCTGTAGACGGGAGATGTATAACAATGGTTATGTCTCCTGCCAAAAAGGTTCCTGTGTCTGGTCTCATCCACCCGAAGCACCTCAGGATACTTTTCAGCCAGCCACCTGGGTCTGGCACCGGAAGGAGTAGCCAGGATGGTCTCGATCCCGTTTTCATATAACAGATCCACACGGCGCCTCAGCCATGAAAGGTCATACTCTCCCTCGGTCGGCTCTTCCCTGGCCCATGAGAAAACTCCCAGAGTCACCTCGTTGATGTGTGCCTCCTTCATAAGGCGGATATCCTCCTCCAGAATATCCTCCCTGTCTTCCCACTGCTCAGGATTGTAATCTCCTCCGTAAATGAGATGATCTGTTTTAAAACGCATAATCTGCCCCCTTCAAGTAATTGATATTAAAATGTAACTCTCCCTCGTTGTCTACATCGCATACCGCAAAGCTGGGTTCCCGACCCGGCTGCCTCGGCAGGGAAATGCTCCCGGGATTTAAAATAGTCACCCCGTCCTTTTCCAAAAGAGCCGGGTAATGGGTATGGCCGTACATGGCTACATCGCAATCCTTTTCTTTGGCCGCATTCACCAGTGTCCACATGGAAAACTTCACATCATACATATGGCCATGTGTTATAAAAACCCGGTGACTGCCAAGTGTTGTCACAACGTAAGCCGGAAGAGACGAGCCCCAATCGCAGTTGCCCCGAACACACTCGCAGGGACATCCCGCCAAAGCTATCAGTTCATCTTCCATACCCTGGGCGTCTCCCAGATGATACATCAGGTCCGGCTGAACCCGCTTTATCACATCCCCGACATGGGTGTGGATACCGTGAGTATCACTTATAACCAGAAGTCTCATAGATATGCTTCCAGCCTTTCTGCCATGGCTCTCATAGCCTTGCCTCTGTGAGAAATGGCATTTTTCTCATCCGGTGTCATCTGTGCGGTAGTCATATGAGCATCCTGAACATAGAAGATGGGATCATAGCCGAAGCCGCCCTCTCCCTCAATACGATCGTGGATATGTCCCTCTATGGTTCCCTCTACCGTAAAATCCTCTCCACCGGGCAGACAAACCGCAACCGCGCACACGAACCTTGCAGTCCTTTTTTCAAAAGGAACATCCGAAAGCCTCTCCAGGATTATAGAGTTTTTCTTTTCGTAAGGCGTATCCTCTCCCAGATATCTGGCTGAATATACCCCCGGCTCCCCACCGAGAGCATCGATGCAAAGGCCTGAGTCATCAGCAATGACTATATCCTCCGGAAACTGAGCCGCGATGGATGAAGCCTTGATCATGGCATTTTCCGAAAATGTTTTTCCGTTTTCGTCTATATCTCCGGTAAAACCAGCCTCCTTCATGGTGATAACTTCTCCGGCAAAGTCCGGAAGTATCTCACGAAGTTCTCTGAGTTTGTTTTTATTTCCTGTTGCAAAAATGATCCTTTTCAAAACCTGCTCCTTTATTTCTTAAGTGATTCTTTGATGGCATCATACAGTGCGTGGGCAATGGCATCCTGATACTCGTCCGATTTCAGACTTGTAAGTTCGTCCTCATTGGTAATGAACCCGCACTCCACTTTTGCTGCCGGCACCTCCGAAAGTCTGACCAGAAGATCGTCATCCCCGCTCTTTAAACCCTTGTCCAAAGCCTCTGTCGCTCCAAGGATCTGCTTAAGGCATTTCTTTGCGAATCTTTCGGAATCCTTGTCCCCTGTTTTATAATATGCGGAAACTCCGCCTATCATGGAGGTCCTGCCACTGGCAGTGGAACTCAGGTGAATGGTCAAAAAGAGATCCGCTCCCATCTCATTGGCAAATCCCACTCTGGCGGTATCGGGAATATCCTCATCGGATAGTCTGGTGTAAAACACCTTGATATCCTCATCCCCATCAAACAAAGGTCTTAGTTTCTCAACTATCTCCAAAGTAATGTCTTTTTCCTTATCCTCTCCGGATACATATCCCGTATCTGATCCTCCATGACCGGCATCTATCACGATTATATGATCGTAGATCTCTGCCGGAGTCCTCAGCAGGATATCCAATCTTCCGTCATTGACCTCATAGGAGATCTCCCGCATATCCTCGGTGGTAATGGTAAATATCGACTCTCTCCCCACCCTGGAATATAAAACATCTTCAATAGCATCCAGACTGCCGCTTAGGGGATGCTCCAGAAGATCTGTTTCCAAAAATCCGTTGATCCTGACCTCAAAACCTCTGTAGGGTTGATCCTCAAGTTCGGAAACACTGATATTTTTCTGACGGACCTGAGGTGGAAGCTTGATAGAAAACCTGGTATCCCCCTCCTTGATCTCATCCCTTACCGAATAGGGTTTTGTCCGGGCTACAGTCAGCTGCTTCTCCGGAAGAAAAAGCATAAGCCCGATCCCTCCTACGGCAAGGAGGGCGATAAGGATGGTAAACACCAGGGTATATATCATTCCTGCAGTGTCTTTTTCCTTATTCATCTGCATATACCTTGAGGCAGAGATTGCCTCCCGTCTTTTTTTCTATACTGTGCCAGGAAAGACCGTCTCTTGAAAAATAGCCTTTACCGTCACTTATATCAATTGCCGAAGGATCCGCTATACGTCCGGAAGCGTACTCAATGGCAAGAGGTTCCTGGGCATCCGGTGTACTGACGTAAATAACCACAGAAAAAACCGTGCCGGCGGAAATAAATACATCCTTGTCAAAGGGTATGGTGTAATACCCTGCATCCCGAAGCGTTCCTGAAGCCACGCTTATCCTACCGGCAAGAGAAGACGTATCCGTAAACTCCGGAACCACATATATCTCATATGATGTTCCCTCTCCTGTTGCATAAAAACCTGCTGCCCGAAGTTTCTCATCTGCCTTAGCCTGGTAAATAGCTGCTCCAAAACATGAAGATCTGTTGTAACCTGCCTGCCCCAGCCATCCGTACCTGTCACTCTGGTGTATGATATCGTAGTTGTCCGAGCCCTCTGCCAAAGAATATGAAACACTTTGTTTTTCTATGTTGACGTCATAGTATGAAACATAAAAAACGCCGTCTTCTCCGAAATCACTCCCCCAGCTGTTCTGACAGATGTAGGCACCGTCCCCCGCTGCTCCGCCATAGAAGCTTGATGCCGGATAATTGTCATCCCATCCGATTATCACTATGTCGTGATTCGGACCCATATAACCACCGTATCTGTAACCGAAGGTATTGGGATTATAGTATCCCGTAGCTCCACCGGAGTCGGAGATCTGAATATAAAGAGAAGATGTGACACCTCCGTTTTGCATAACGGCCGTCTTGATCCTGTCGCTATCTCCTTTGTTAAAAAATCTGGCCTCCTGGATATGAAAATCCTCGGCTCCCTGCCATGACAGGAAGTAGGAGAGAGCCATAACATAGTCTCCGCCCGACTCATCACCGTAGGAGATCCCGGTCTTTTTAACTATGGACTCAGGACTCACATTCCTCTTGTGCTGAGGAAGTCCTGAGGACATAACAGCCTCTGCGGCAGCGTACGCCCAACATGTCTCGTCCGTTCCCTGATCAATGACCGGCGTCATGCGTCCCTCTTTTCTAAGATCAAAGCGTGCCGGAAGTTCTGGAGCCTCTAAAAGGGTAGTGTCCACCTGGGCAGCCGCAGTATCGGGATCCCAACTATAACTTGCGCCAAACTCCTCGCAGATATCATCCAGAGGAAGCGCCGCTTCGTACTCACCCTTTGCCTGAAAAAGCGGAAAAACAGCCTTCTGCTTTCCCCTTTTCAGTCTTATCTCACCGTCATGAACAGTTGCACTACAGGAAAAGACCTCTCTGACAAAAGAAAGAGGCACCATCACCTGCATATCATCCGACAAGTACGGAATTTGACTTCCGCGATTGTAACGGGTGCCGTCTACTGTCACAGTCAGACTGCCGTCAGCATTGATCCATGCGGCGATCATCGGAAGAAAAACATCATCCTCCAGCCGGCCTCCGCGAAAGTCCTCAACCCTTGCATAATCATCAGCAAGACTTGTAACATTGACGAAGATAAACAATATAAGGATTATAGTTAAGAAGAAAAATCTACCTGCGTGCCTTTTCATACCTCGGACCCATAAACTGATACAGGTATGACTTGATCATACCATTGTATATCTTTCTGTTTTTATCAGCTTTTCTGCCTATCATCTTGACTGCATCCTCGTAAGAAGTGATAACGTACATGGACCATGAATCCAGACTATCATATCCTCTTCCAAGAGCAGAATAAAGTCCCTCCAGTTCTTTCTTTTCCGATAGTCTTTCACCGTAGGGTGGATTGGTGATGATAAAACCAAAGCTCTCATCCGCTCTCATATCCGCCACATCCCTGACCTCAAAACGGATCATGGATGCCACCCCTGCTCTTTTGGCATTTGTTCTGGCGATCGCTATCATATCGGGATCAACATCATATCCGTAAAGGACCGGCCTTACGCTTCTGTCCTCTTCATCTCTGCACTCTTGTCTTATATCATCAAAATCCCTCTTAGCCAAGAGGTGCTCCCAACTCTCACATGCAAAACTCCTGTATGCCCCGGGAGCTATTTGTGCAGCCATCTGTGCCGCCTCAATAAGAATTGTACCGCTTCCGCAAAAAGGATCCATGAGTACGCGATCTGACTTCCAGGGTGAAAGGTTGATGATGGACGCTGCCAGAGTCTCAGCGATTGGCGCCCCGGATACCTTTTTACGATAGCCTCTCTTGTGAAGTGGAACGCCGGTAGTATCCAAAGATACCGTGAACTCATCCTTGAATGAAAAGACCCTGATGGGAACATAGGCACCGGTCTCCGGCAGTCTGTCTATCCCATACAATCCCGAGAGCCTGCTGACTATTGCCTTTTTCCCCATAGCCTGAAGATCCCTGGCGGAGAAAAGCGCGCTCTTTTTGGACGTAGCCTTGACGATATCAAATCCGCAGTCTTTGGTAAGAAATTCTTCCCAAGGCAGTGACTTCATCCCATCAAAGTACTCCTCAAAAGTAGTCGCATGAAAACGTCCCACTACCAAAAGGATCCTCTCCGGGCAGCGAAGCCGCAGGTTGGCTACAGCCATCCCCTCCGGATCCGCCTTGAAGCATACATGACCGTCACTGACCTGGTGAACGTCATAACCAATATCTTCTATTTCTCTTTTTAATACGGCCTCCAGGCCAAAATGACAGGGGGCCAAAAACTCATATATCTTCATAATTCAGTTTATTCAAGTCTCCCGGCTTTATAACTCCGTTTTCAGTGATAATCGCTGTAATATCACTATGGTCGGTGACATCGAAGGCCGGATTGTAAACTCCTATCCCCTCCGGTGCCATAGGCTTTTCATACCAAAGCCCGGTGACCTCTGATCCGTCCCTCTGCTCGATGACGATATCTTCTCCCGTGGGAGTACAAAGATCAATGGTAGAGGTGGGAGCACATACATAAAAAGGCACCCCGTATCTACCTGCCAGAACAGCCAGTGCACTGGTACCGATCTTGTTGGCAACATCTCCGTTTGCAGCCACCCGGTCACAGCCCACAAATATGGCATCAACAGTACCGGTCTTCATAAGGGATGCGCTCATATTATCACATAGAAGAGTCGTATCTATGCCTGCCGCAGACAGCTCATAAGCTGTCAGCCTGGCCCCCTGCAAAAGGGGTCTTGTCTCATCACAGTAAACCCTGATATCCATCCCTCGCTCAGCTGCCAGATACATAGGCGCTGTAGCTGTCCCGTATCTGACTGTGGCAAGGCGTCCCGCATTGCAATGAGTAAGGATCCCGAAGCCATCCCTGATAAGTCCGACTCCGTACTCGCCTATCCTCCTGCATACATCGATATCCTCATGATAAATAGTTACAGCCTCATCATGCATACCATCCAAAATCCGCGATGCACTGCAGCCATCCTCATACAACCTCGCCGCAACACCCAGCATCCTGTCTATCGCCCAGGAAAGATTGACCGCTGTGGGTCTGCTTTCGGATATGATCAATCCCTGCTTTCTGACAAATCCAAGTAAAACCTCGGACTCGCTGCCCGCATCCTGCAACATGTGATCCCGGTATGTCCCCTCAGTATATCCACGTCTGGCTACTACATATAAACCCAGAGCCGCACATACCCCTATTGCAGGTGCTCCCCTGACCACCAGTCTTTTGATGGCATCAACTATAGCTCCCGTCTCATATAATCTGACCAAAGTAAGCTCACTGGGAAGCTTTGTCTGATCTATGGCTTCAACACAGGGTGATCCGGGATCATCCTCTATGAGTTTTACAGTATCTGTGTCCGAAAACATACTACTCCTTATTTGAACCTGAAAGAATCGACAGCTTACTGCCGATCAAAGCGTTTCTTTAAATTCGTTCATATTATATCCGACAAGAGATTTTGCAACAAGTTTTTTCCTGTTATTTAGAAGTTACCTCCGTTCCAACCCCAGTCAGAGGAACCGAAATATCTGATATACATATGGTTTTTATTTTGCTATGGTTTTCAACATAGTCCTTATTATAGGATAAACGACTGTTTTTATCCATAACAAAACTCACGATCAGATGACAAATACGGCAAAGCGGAAGCCGATATTCGACTTCCGCCTTGATCAATGAGTCAATTTAAACAGGTGATGTTGACTCATTTTGCTATTTTTACCTTTGCATTTGGAGCGCCGGCCTTTTTCAGCTGTTTTTCTACTGCCTTGGCCTGAGCTTTGGTGTGAACAGTTATGGTAAGCTTGGTGCCGGTCTTAAGGGAATTCTTCTCGAACTTAGGAACCTTATCAAGCTTTAAGGTCTTGACGCCTGAGTTTTTGAGAGCGTCCTTTTCAAAGACCTCCACGTTCTTTTTGACTACCAGGGTCTTGACCTTGGACTCACCGCTGAGTGCCTTGGCTGTGATGGCGTTTACCTCGTGAGTATTGCCGTCTGCATCCACTACCTTTTCAGGGATGGTCACAGTAGGCTTTGTGGAATCAATATTCTTGACTACCACGTTGCCATTCTTGTCGGTCTTGAGATCTACAGTTGTAGTCTTGCCGCTTGACGAGGTCTCTGTAACTGATGCCTTGGTCAGATTGCCCTTGGAATCAGAAACAACCTTGGACGACTCGGACGCTCCGCTGGCTTTGACTGTCTCGGTCTGAAGAGTTACGTTCCCGGTCTTCTCATTAGTGGACTTAGTCTCAGTAACAGTCTTTGTAACCTCGCCTGAGGCGTCCTTTTGTACGGTTTCTGACTTGTAGTCTCCGCCGGGCTGGGTTACTACGGTCTGCTCTGTAGAGGTGCCATTTGCCTTTATTGTATCCTTGGTCTCTGTTACGATACCTGCCTCGTCTGTAGACTTGGTCTCTACTACTTCCTTGGTCTTGCCGTCCTTATCAGTTGTGACTGTCTTTGTCTCAAAGTCACCGTTGGGCTTAACCTCGGATGCTGTCTCTACCTTGGAGCCGTCCTTGCTCTCGATGGTCTCCTGAGTCTTTACGGTTCCATCTTTTTCCGTAACTGTAGTTTTGTCCGAAATCATACCATCTGTAGAAGTTACCTTTTCCTTTTCTGTGGTAGATCCGTCGGTATTTGTAACCTTACTTGTCTCTGTAGTGGAGCCATCTGCTGCCGTAACAGTGGAAGTTTCTTCCTTTCCTGCAGGAGTCTTACCCTCTGAAGGATCCTTTGCCACATCGACGTCTGATGCGGGTCTGGTTGTATCTGCAGGCTTGTCTGTATCGGAAGGCTTGTCTGTGTCTGCAGGCTTATCTGTCTCGGACGGCTTATCTGTGTCCGCAGGCTTATCTGTACTTCCTGAGCCACCTGCTGCTCCGCCGCCACCAGCGCCTCCAGCGCCTCCACCGGATACATTTCCGCCGCCTGATGATGCTGCTGCGCTCACAGTCACATTGCAGGTTGCCGTCTTATCATCACCGGTATCTTCAGGTGTTCCATTGGCTGCTGTTGCAGTGATTATTGCTTGACCTGCGGATCTGGCTGTCACTTTACCATCATTATCCACGGTGGCAACGCTTTCATTGCTGCTTGTCCATGTAACTACTTTATATGTGTTTTTTACAGCTGCAGGAGAATAGGTCACCGAAAGGTTTTCCTGTCCTCCCACTGTGAGGCTTGCAGAAGTCTTGTTCAGGGAGATGAACTCTAGCGTAAGATCCTCAAAACCTGCCTCCAATGTCACATTCCCATCAGGCATAGTGATTGACAGATTTGCTGCGGCCACTTCACCATCTGTCAGAGTTATTCCGTTTGCTGTCCATCTTGTAAATCTCTCACCTTCAGGAACTGTTGCGACGATAGTTACAGCTTCACCCTGTACAAAACTTCCGGAACCGGTACCGCCTGTTACAGTAAGGGTATGCTCGCCTTCCCTACTTACAATAATTGTTGCCACGGATCCGACATTATGGTTAGCGTCTGCTTTCTTCCTTATATAGTAAGTACCCTTTCCAAGACTAAGAGATTCACTGCAGGCAATCCAGTTCGTACTATCCGTGCTATATTCCATAGTCACATCTGCTCCGGTGATCACAGCTGTCGTATTTCCAGATGTTATGACAAACGGACCTGTCAGAGAAGGAGCAACTTGATCCGCCTTAGCGATGCTAACCGCAACTGACGCTGCAGAAACATCATTATAATTGTCTCCGCCGCTTACTTTATACCAAACCTTATAGCTTCCGGCATCAGTTCCTTCAGGAGTTGACGTCGACCAGCCGCTATCCGGTGCTGTTGTCACCGTACTTTCTGTCAAAGCATATTCCATTTCGCATCCGCTCGGAACCCTACCTGCCGTAACAAGCGCCTGTCCGCTTCCGGAATAAACAAGATCCGTCTTTGCGGCCGGCGCCGTAACCGTCGGTGTAGCCTTGGTAATATTTGCCGTCACGCTTGCGGGCTGAGCGGAAAGCGAGTAGTTACCCGCATCATCTCCTGTGAGGCTGTAGCCTGTAAAGGTGACGCTCTTTCCTGAGCCCACATTTTCATCTGCAAAAGCCGCAGATCCTAATGATACACTCAGGCTATCACCTGTTATCTTTCCACTGATCACGGCTGTACCCATTACAGTCGCAGTTGTGGTTGTGTCATAGGTCTTGTCGGCTGCCGAAAGACCGGTTATGGTAACCGGCTTAGCCGTGATGTTAGCAGTGAGATTAAGCTCTTGATTTGTTCTTTCCAGATTTATCGCATAATTATCAATATCATCGAGAGTTACACCGGTAATGGATACCGTCTTTCCTTCCCCGATATTCTTGTCTGCAAATGATGCCGTGATATCACTGAATGTTAAACCGCTAACCTCCGCATTACCGTTTACTTTTTTAAGAACCGCCGTACCTGTTATTCCTGCTGCGGTAGTCCCGTCATACACTTTGTTTTCTGCGGAAAGACCGGTGATATATACCTGTGTACCGGTGATACTTGCAGTCGTACTCTGCTGGCTTCCTGTTTCGTCAACCACGTAATTAACGGCGTCAGTGCCCGAAAGTGTCCAACCCGAAAGAGTTACTGTCTTATTATTGCCCTTCGTTGCATTCTCGAAGGTTCCCGTTACGGTGTATTCAACGCTATCACCGCTCACCAGACCGCTTATAGTCGCGTTTGTTGTATCCAGTGTGGCGGTCGTTTTGCCGTCATATTCCTTATCAGAAGCTGTAATGCCAGTGATCGTAATCTGCTTCGGGCTAATACTTGCTGTAGTCGTTGTCTGATTGCCGGTTGTTGCAAGTACATAGTTATCGGCATCTTCGCCGTCAAGAGTTAGATTACTTATGGTTACAGTCTTATCATCGCCTGCATTTTTATTGTCAAAGGTACCCGTAGCGCTGACGGTTAAGTCATCACCATCGCATTTTCCGGAAAGAGTAGCACCGGATGTATCAAGCGTCGCCTCAGTTGTGCCGTCGTAAGTTTTTTCCTCTGCTATAATGCCTGTGACAGTAATAGGACGCGGTTGTATGGTGACAGGAAACTCGTAATACTCTGGAGTTGTACCAATATAGTAATCATTGCCTTCCACATAGTACCAGAGATAATAATCCCCTACGTCCTTTACCCCAGGAATATCTTCACTATAATCCGAAGTTGCAGGAGCCGCAGAACAATTATGACTGACAGCATATTTAACTGTACCACCATTTGCATCCGCCGGGAAAAACACGCCATGACCAAGGCCATCATAGATAAAACTATCATCCCTCCCTTGCGGCGAAGCAACAATCTCCGCCTGCGCCTTGAATACAACCTTTCCGTCTGATGACAATACAGGCGTATAGTCTGAAACATCGCTGTGGAAGTAACCAAATTCAGTCTCGCTAAGACCTGTTGTTCGCGGACTTGCCTTCTGTGCCACAACTCTGGGGTTAGAAACAGTAACATATATATTAGCTCCACTTGTCAGTGCACCGGTGACAGTAATATAAGTGCTTATGGACCCGAGCTGAACGTCGTCCTCTACGCTCCTATAGTTGTTACTGTCTATGACATATTTTTTCGCATCCCCATCCCATGTGCCTTCGGTCCAGTTGCCGCTGATATCGGGGCAGCCACTAACAGTAAACGTGCAGCCTTCGCTGATGGTCGCGCCACCTCCGTGACCCGATGCATTATTTCCAATAATACTTCCTCCACTCATGTTAAATATGCCCGCTCCGGCTACATATACACCGCCTCCGGTAGAGCTTTGATTTCCGATGATCGTGCCGCCCTGCATTGTAAATGTGCCGCCGTCGACATACACTCCACCGCCTAAACCGTTTGCATCATTACCGCCGGTGATCTTGCCGTTCTTTGCCGTGCTGCCGTCCGTGAGCGTCAGATCGCCTTGAACCTTGATAACGTAGCCGTTGGACGCAGCGGTCCCGCCTGCGAGTCCACGGTCGATGGTGTGGTCGTTCAGGTCGAGGGTTACGGTTTTGCCACTTGCAATAGTCAGGGATGTATTGATATTCACATCAGAAAGCAGGGTAACCGTACCGTTTGCAGGTGCTGCATTGATGGCTCTCTGCACGGTGGTGTACTTGACATCGCCAACCTGTGCAACAGCATCTACAAATAAGGCATCCACCGTCACATTATCGGCAGGCATGGTAAAGGTACGCGTATTGCCTGTTCCGCTGATAGAGACAGAATTATCACCGCTATCCGTTACTGTCAGCGTATCAAGCACATTTCCTTCACCGGGAGTCACCGTCAGAGTGACAGTTGCGCCCTCTACGGCTGTGGTTGGTGAAGCTGTAACACTTCCATTTCCGATAGGTTCATCAATATTTATTGTATATACCTGTGCAAACTTTATTCCCTCATTGTTCAGCACCGCAACGTAGTTGTTTCCCGCATCGCTATGGAAGTATGCTGCATCGGCTTCCGTGATATCATAACCGAGTCCCGCGGCGAAGGTATCATTCTCATTTGTAATGACCCAGATTTCTGCTCCGTTTCTCAGTGCGCCGATGATTCCGATTTTTTTATCATTTGCAAGATCAACGCCTTTTCTTTCATTATATTGAGTATCGTTATCCTTGATAACCGGCGCGCCGCTGACATTGAAAGTGCCTTCTGAATAAACTCCCCCACCGTCAGATACTGCAAAGCAGTCAGTGATAGCGCCGCCCTTCATGGTAAATGTGCCGTTTCCCGCAACATATACACCGCCACCGCTCTGCGCCGATACACATCCGGTAATCTTACCACCCTCCATGGTAAATGTACCGTTGACAATCACTCCGCCGCCATTACTATCGTTACCATTAAAAAGATTTCCTCCGGTGATTGTTCCATTGGAGCCCGAATCCTTAAGAGTCAGATTACCATTAACCGTGATGACATTACCATTTTCCACGCCTTCATCGTTGATGCTAAACCCACGATCAATGGTGTGGCCGTTCAGGTCGAGGGTGACGGTCTTGCCGGATGGAATCTGCAGAGCAGTATCGCTTTCGGCTGCTGTGTAGTCACGATTCAAGGTGACTGTACCTCCGGTATTTAACATGCCTTGAAGCGAACTCCAAGCCGAACCGATTACTACATTTTCGCCAGATTGATCCAATACACCTGCAAGATTTTCATCACTATCGCTGTGGAATGCCGCTGCATCGGAGGCCTGAAGTATATAATCGTTTCCTGCTGTTGCAACAGTCGTTCCGCTACCCGCATTAACATAGATCTGTGCGCTGTGTGACAATGCACCGATGATTTCAATCTTTTCTGTATTCAGAAAGACATTATTATTGCTGCTTTGATTATTGCTATTGATAACAGGGGCGTCGCTGACATAAAATGTACCTTCGTCCATAATACATACGCCACCACCTTTACCGCTAGAGCTAGCCAAAATGCAACCGGTGATGCTACCACCCTGCATGATGAAATTGCCTCTTCCAACGCACACTCCACCGCCTTGTTCCGCGCTGCAGTGGGTGATAGTACCGCCCTGCATGGTGAAATTGCCTTCACTTTTAACGTGCACTCCACCGCCTAGAATTGCGCTGCAGCCGGTGATGCTACCACCCTGCATGGTGAAATTGCCTCCTCCTTTTACGTACACTCCGCCGCCTTCATCTGTGGCATTACCGCCTTCAATCGTTCCATCGGTTCCTGAATCCTTGAGGGTCAATGTACCATTAACAATAATTACGTTACCATCGTTCTTAGCACTTGCATTTGTAAGCCCACGGTCGATGGTGTGACCGTTCAGGTCGAGGGTTAAAGCCTTACCGGACGGAAACTCAAGCGGTGCGGAGATATTCTCATCGCGAAGCAGAATAATTGTATTGCCGCTTTGTGCTGCAGTGATCGCTTCAGGAATAGTCCCGTACGTAGTCTCACCGATCTTTGCCGCAGGAAGCTGATCATCCGTCACCGTGATCTGATACTCCACATCACTGATGGTGACCTTCATCCACTCCTCGGTGCTGAATGCCTTGTGTGCCGTGACGATCCACTGGCCATCCTCATTCTTTGCCACGGAAAAGAGAGTGCCATCGCTTACTGACACTGCGGACACTTCGCCGGAAAGACCCACGGCTTCCATGATATCTGCTAAAGCCACCTCGGAATCTCCGGGGAGGACATACTGCTTATCTGTATATATGAATTCAACGGTATAGAGAGAGAATCCGTCGGTCTCCGCTGTAGCGGTGGAACCGGATTCGCTGACAGAAAGAGCCTGGGCCTCTGCGCTCTTTGGCATAAATATGTTTGAAATCTCTTTTTCCCTGATATGATAAATGTCTGTAGACAGGTTCGAATCTGCCACATCATCAAGAGTAAATGAAACCTTTACACTTGCGGAATCAGCCGGCTGAATCTCATTGCCGTCCTTGTCCAGCACCTTGATATCAAAGGTGTAGGAAGCCGCCACAGTTTTACCGGCACTTCTCACATCTTCTACTGCTTTTTCAGCTGCTGCCTCGTCACTTCCCACGGGTCTGGATGCATAAAGTGCTGCTCCCTCCGGGAATACACCTGCACTTGCAGTAACCGTGATCCTGACACCGTCCACAACTGCAGACTGGTCAAATGCCGGAGACGATACATCATCTGTATCAGAAGGTATCCCTCCTGTCTCATTTGCCTCTTCTACCTGATCCTCCGGTGCATCTGTCACTATCCGTGGCTCTGCTTCCGATCCACCCGATTCGGTTGCAAGAGCGGTAACCGGGATTTCACCCAGAACCATAGCCAGCGTCAGAGCCACCGACAACAAGCCTTTTACAACATGTTTCCTTTTCATTTACTTTCTCCTCCTTTGTTACCCTGTTCCATACTCCGGCGTGCCATACCCCAAGCCCCCGGACATCTATATTCAAGGGAAAACGCTGATTACAGCGTAGCCATTTTTCCACTCCTACTCGCTGCGCTTCCCGTGCCCGGAATTACATATCCATATCGCGCGAATGCGCACAAAGAAAACCACCATGCATACAGACTATTAGCTGTATATATGGTGGTTATCCCGTATCTCTATTAAATTTGAACCCAAACAAAACGCAATTAATGCGTCCTGCGTCCTATGTCCTGCGTCCTGCGTCAAATTCTTGATCATCTCATGTACCATGCCAAGTCCTTTTATAAAAAGCTTCAAAAACCATAAGACATTGTACTAAATGATCTGCAAATTTCAACCCATCTGGGATAAACGTCAAGTTTTTGGGACGAACGTCAAATTGTCTGACATTTCTGTCCCGACAATGAGGCGTAGCAGTAGCTACGTCGATTGACGACAACGCAGTCAGGGGCAATTTCCTTTTCATTATAGAGAAACTCTGCTTAAACCAGCGTTTCTATAAGACTACTCTGCTCTTGCCATAGCCTCTTCGAAGTCCTTTGTTCCCTTGAATACTTCGTTGGAATAAGGATTCTTGCCCATAGCGATCGCACGCTTGATGATAACAGCGATGCAAAGAACGTTGGCACCGAATGCCATCATAGCTACGAAGCCCTGCATGCGGGGATCAGCTGTGATACCCATTGCTGAGATAGCCTCTCCTGCTGCTGCAGTCTTGCCCTGTCCTGCATTGTAAAGAGCGATAGCCTTGGAATAAAGATCCATAGTTGTAACGCCTGCCTCTGCAGCTCCACCGTATACGGAAGGAAGAACTGCTGCAAATCTTCCGGACAGCTGGAAGAGCGGTACAACCTGAGCCCACATACACCAGATTGCCAGAGTGTTGGCACGGTTCTGGATCCATGCTCCCTTGTTCCAAAGAGCATTTGCAAAGGTAGGTGCAAGAAGAAGTGCAACACCGCAGTACCATGTATGAGTAGGAAGATTAAGGTAAGTATACTCAAAGTTCCATACATCATATGCTACGATGAACCATACAGTCATGTCGGGCCAAAGCATATCTGACTTGTTCTTGTCATTGGATGTGTAAAGATGGATGCAGCCTGTCATGCAGAAGATATTGATCATACCTGCAATAGCATTGACAACATTCCACCATCCGCCGTAGATGAATACGCCCTCGTTGGATGCCCACCATGCACCTGAAAGGTTGCCTGAGATCTGCCAAGCTGCAAGAGCTGACTCCATATCGGAAACATTGGCGATCATGATGTTAGCTGCAACGATAAACCAAGGGAACCATGCGAACCACTTTTCTTTACCGATGCCCCACTTATACTTGATCATCATGAAGCCGACACATCCGATGTCTGCTGCATAAAGCTTGAAGTAGTGGAACCAGCCATCCATATAAGCAACTGTAGGGTTAGCGGAACCGCCGAACATTCCCAGATGTGCAAGGATAAAGTAAACCGTAAGCACTGTAGGGATGATGACAAAGATAAGCATTCCGCCGGCCTTTGTACGACGACCGATCTCATTCATGATGATCAGTCCGGCAAATACGAGGCACCAGCCAAGGATCTGCCAAAGATTAGTAATTTGGAATAACATTTTAAAACTCCCTCCTTTAAAAAATTCCAACTTATAAATGATAATACTTTACAGTATTAAAAGCAAGTATAATTGTAAGTACATTAATTTCTATAATGTTGAAATGAACCTCTTAAAGGAAGCGATACCTTCATCATCCAACTTGTAAACTCCGGCATCCTCCAGTACCTGACAAAATACCTTGCCCACTTCCTGCTGAAGAATCTCATTGATATTGGAAGCATTGATATCACTGTATGCAGCCTTGATCTCATCTACCCAATCCGCATGCTTTGCCAGTTCCTCATCTCCTCTTATATCCTTGCCCTCAAGTATGAACTCGGACAATCTTCCCAGCTCACCCTTGAGTCTTGCAGGAAGAACTGCCAGACCCATAACCTCAATAAGTCCGATATTTTCCTTTTTGATATGATGAAGCTTGTCATGAGGATGGTAAACACCCAGAGGATGCTCCTCAGTAGTAATATTGTTACGAAGAGCAAGATCCAGTTCGAAATTGTCTCCTCTTTTTCTGGCAATGGGAGTGATGGTATTGTGAGGCTCTCCGTCTGTTTCTGCAAAGATAAATGCAGCCTCATCGGTATAGCCTCTCCACTTACCGAGGATATGATCCGCAAGATCGATTATCCTGTTCCTGTCAGGTCCATTAAGTCTGATAACAGATAAAGGCCACTTAACGATACCACAGGAAACATCCTCGTATCCGGGCACTGTGAAGTTTTCGATCACGGATGCTCTTTCCATTGCAAACTCATATCTGCCGCCCTGGAAATGATCATGTGAAAGAATGGAACCGCCTACAATTGGAAGATCCGCATTGGAGCCAAGGAAGTAATGAGGGAACTGCTCGATAAAATCGAAGAGCTTAACGAAAGTCGCCTTCTCGATCTTCATGGGAGTATGCTCACCATTGAAAACTATACAATGCTCATTGTAATAAACATAGGGTGAATACTGGAATCCCCATGCACTGTCGTTGATAGTTATGGGAATGATCCTGTGATTCTGTCTAGCGGGATGATCCATGCGTCCTGCGTATCCCTCATTTTCAACACATAGCTGGCACTTGGGATAAGCAGACTGCTTTGCATTTTTAGCAGCAGCTATAGCCTTAGGATCCTTCTCCGGCTTGGAAAGATTGATAGTTATGTCAAGCTTGCCGTAATCAGTATCAACTGTCCACTTCATATCGCGGGCAACCCTCTGGCTTCTGATGTAATTGCTTGCCTTGGAAAGCTTATAGAAGTAGTCGGTTGCATCCTGGGGAGACTTTGCATATGCCTCCTTAAACTCCGCCTGAACCTGAGCCGGACGAGGTGTCATGGCATTCATGAGACGGGTATCAAAGAGGTCGCGGGCGGTGGGACCGTCCTCAAAAAGCCCTCGCGAAACAGCCTCATCAAGAAGCTCCGTAAGAATGGACTCGAGATCCGACTTCTCACCGGATATATCCTCATCCACATACTCTGATTCCTGCATGATCTCAAGAAGTTGATTAATCGCGTAGATGCGCTCACACTCCGGTAACAAACCGCTTGATATACCGTACTCTACAAGTTTTTTGATACTGCTACTTATTGACATATTAGTTCTCCTTTTATATCTATTGTACTACTTAGCTCCGCGGATACTTTAAAGAACGAGCATTCGCTAGGGCTTCTTCTGTGAGTTCGTCACCGCCAACCAGACGAGCGAGCTCTCTTATCTGCTGCTCATCATCAAGGGGTCTGATGGTCGATACAGTACTTCCTCCAGAAGCTGCTTTTTCAATCAAGAAGTGACGTTCTCCCGCTGCTGCAATCTGCGGCAGATGGGTTATGCAGATCACCTGATGTTCCGCTGCAACACTGCGAAGCCTCCTGGCTACCGCTGAGGCCGTGCGGCCACTGATACCCGCATCGATCTCGTCAAAGATCATACACTCCGTTCCCTCACGAGACGCAAGAACTGTCTTGATGGCCAACATGATACGCGACAACTCTCCGCCCGAAGCTACGCTTGAAAGCGGAAGAAGCGGTGCCCCGGGATTGGTAGAAATAAGAAAAGTTACTTCGTCACGTCCATCGGGTCCGAAATCGGTCTCCTTAAATTCTGCTTCAAAACTGACATCCAGGAAATTAAGATCCATAAGGGCATCCCTGACTTCAGTACAAAGGGCCTTTGCCCTTTCCTTTCTGATAGATGTTGCCCGGACACACAGATCATCAAGCTTTTGCCTGCTCTCTTCGAGACTTCTGCGCAGTTCCTCAAGATATCTGTCATGATCCTCTAGTCTTGCCACTCTCTCCTGCCTCTCGGAAAGTGATGACATAACGGCTTCTATACTCCCGGGAAGGATGGATGTATCCCGGCATCTTCCGTATTTGTTTTTAAGGTCATTGATGAGGTCGAGCCTTTCTGTCATATGCACAAAGCTTTCCTCATCAAACAGGTTGTCTCTGGTGTAATCCCTTATCTGTCTAACTACATCCGATATGATGGCTTCCGCATCGGCAAGGGAATCAGCCGCTCCTGACAGATTATCGTCAAATGCCGCCGCGTGCGAAAGAGCTGCTGCTGCTCTTCCCGCCGCATCCGATGCACCTCCGTCATCCGAAAGTACTGCCTCTGCCTCTGCAAGGGATTCTCTGATCCGCTGTGAGTTCTTAGCTTTGGAATAATCGGCTTCAAGTTTTTCATCCTCACCCGGTACCAGGGCTGCAGATTCTATCTGTGCGATCTCATGACGCAAAAGCGAAAGTTCTCTTTCTCTGTCACTCTCTGCCGTGTCTGTTTCCTGGAGTTCCCTTTTTTTATCCCGATATTCTGAATAAGTACTTTCTATGTCCGAAATCAGACTGCCGAGTTCGTCCTTTCCATAGGCATCAATAAGCGCCAGCTGCATGGATGACTTTCGAAGGAATTCATGTTCATTCTGTCCGTATATGTCTATAAGAGATGCACTGGCTTTTGATAATATGGGTGCCGGAACCGTCTCTCCATTGATCCGTGCTACCGATCGCTTGCTGGTTATCCTTCTGGAAAAGATCACTTCTCCGTCGTAAGGTTCAATATCGAATTCTCTGAGAGTGGCCACCTCCCTGTCATTAACAGAAAAGACTGCTTCTACCAGAGCATCTTCATCTCCTCTGAGAAGTCCTTTTTCGGACTTGCCTCCAAGTGCAAGTGACAGGGCTCCAAGGATGATGGACTTGCCGGCTCCCGTTTCACCTGTCATGATATTGAGTCCTTCGGAGAATTCGATCTCCTCTTCTTCTATAAGAGCCAGATTCTTAACATGTAGTGTTTTTAGCAATCTTGCCTCCTTTTTCGTCATTATCCACAGCCACTCAAAAAAGCAGCCCGGATAATTCCTTACTATCCGGGACTGCCAAAACACATTCCTGGAGTCCGCTACGTGCACTTGCCATGCTCAGCGAGCTGGCATGGCTTCACGCACGAGACTCTACTGCCGCTACGCGGCACTCCAGTCATGAGTTTTTGGCAGCCTATCGGCCCTGCTCGACAATTTGCAACCCACAGGCTTCCTATGCTCAGCAAGCTGGCACGCAAGCCTGCGGAACGCAAATGTTCGAGCAGTCCCGGATAGTAACCTTAGTTTTTCATTTTTTCTCGGATCCTCTCCAAGAAGTTCATCCTGGTGAGGCGGAGGAGTAGGGTGGTCTTGGTGGAGGCGCGCACGGACAGCTTGTCACCCGGATGGAGCATAAAACTCTGTGTTCCGTCGAAGCTGACAATGGCCTCCTCTTTGACTCCCGGTGCTCTCTGCTCAAGGATGAGTTCTATATCATCGGAAGGATCCAAAACAATACTTCTGGTAGAGAGGGTGTGTGGATTTAGAGGCGTCATGAGGATAAGACGGGTCTTGGGATCTACTATAGGCCCGTTGGCAGCCATATTGTAAGCTGTCGAGCCTGTAGGTGTGGCAAAGATCATTCCATCCCCGTTAAAAGCATAAAGCCTCTCTCCTCCTACCGAAACAACGATGCGGACAACAGAAAGTCCGTTACGTGCGGTGATGACTATATCATTGAGAGCTCTGATACGTCCTGTAACCGCACTGCCATCTGCGGCAATAAGCTTACCGGAAAGCATCATCCTCTCCTCGGTTTCGTAATCCTCATCCAAAAGTCTGGGGATCGCTTCAAATATAGTCTCCTCATTAAAATCACAAAGATATCCCAGATGTCCGAAATGAACACCCAAAACAGGCACCCTTTCGGGCACCGCGTAGCCTGCACTCCGGATAACTGTACCGTCGCCCCCCACAGCAAGGATGGCATCCAGATCCTCCGGCAGTCTCTCTCCATTGGCAAATACTCCGCTACCATCCTCTCCCATACTGGGAAGGGAAGCATCCGAGCACTCGCCTCCGGCTGTTACTATAGCTTTTTTAATATCAGAGACCAGTGCTTCAAGCGTCTCGTCTCTGTGATTTCTGGTGATAATAAAAAACTTCTTCATCTTTAGTCCAGTGCCTCATGTGCCTGCCGCACTATGTCTTGAATGGCTTCGTCCTGCCACTGATCCGCATCCTCATCGGAAGGAACCGTCTTTGAAATATACATCAGATACTCGATATTGCCCTCCGGCCCCCTGACAGGTGAATAGGATAAGCCCTTGATATAAAAGCCCGCCTCTCCGGCAAATCCGAAAACGGACTTGATCACCTCAAAGTGAACCTCAGGATCACGAACGACTCCCTTTTTACCGACTTTTTCCCTGCCGGCTTCAAACTGCGGCTTGATCAGGCATACCATCTCTCCCGTCTGAGAAAGAAGAGTAAATGCCACGGGAAGAACAAGTTTTAGAGAAATAAAAGATACATCACAGGAAGCAAAATCCACTTCCCTGCCTATATCCTCCGGCGTCACATAACGGATATTGGTCTTTTCCATGCAGACAACTCTGGGATCCTGTCTTAGTTTCCAAGCGAACTGACCGTAGCCCACATCAATGGCAAACACTTTGCCTGCTCCGTTTTGAAGCATGCAGTCCGTAAAACCTCCGGTAGACGCTCCGATATCCATGCAAGTCAACTCCGTAAGATCTATAGGAAAAACATCAAGCGCCTTTTCAAGTTTGAGTCCGCCCCTGCTTACATAGGGAAGCTTATCTCCTCTGACCTCAATAACCGCATCCGTATCAACTTTTGTTCCTGCCTTGTCCTCTCTGTTGCCCCCTACGAAGACCTTACCCTCCATAATAAGGATCTTGGCCTGCTCTCTGGAAGGTACCTCGCCGCGCTGGACCAAAAGGACATCCAGTCTCTCTTTCATCAAAGACTCCTTAAGACGTCAGCTATGCTCTGCGCATCAAGTCCCAGTTCCTTTTTCAAATAACCGGGATCTCCGTGCGTAACAAAACCATCGCCTGCATTTATTCTTACAAAACGCCCTTTAAATCCGATATCGGACAAAAAGGCTCCTACGTGCTCGCCTAAACCACCGGTAGCTGCACCTTCCTCAAGGGTAACTACGATATCGTACTCGCCGGCATGCTCTTCCAAAAACTCCCTGTCAAAGGGTGCTGCGAATCTGGCATTGAACAGATCCGCCCGGATCTCATCTGCCATAAGATCTATAATTTCAGATGCCGTCTTTACCATGGTCCCCAAAGCAAAAAGAAGCACTCTGGGTCCATGAGATCCCGGATCCGAGCTTAAAAGCATCTCTCCCTTACCATACTCGATAGGACTCCTTTTTTCATGGAATCCGTCCCAGGCCTCCCCTCTGGGATACCTGATGGCAACCGGTGCATCCATACTGCATACCGCAAATCTGAGCATATCCGAAAGTTCCCACTTATTCTTGGGAGCCATAAGTGTCATACCCGGCATCCCCGAAAGATATGCTATATCAAAAAGCCCCTGGTGAGTCTTGCCGTCTCTGCCAACAATACCGGCCCTGTCAACTGCAAAGACCACATGCTTGCCTGTAAGGCAAACATCGGTCATGATCTCATCATATGCCCTCTGAAGAAAGGTTGAATATATGGCAACCACCGGAACCAGTCCCTGCTGTGCAAGGGCTGCCGCAAAGGTTACGCCGTGTTCCTCCGCTATCCCCACATCAAAAAACCGGTCAGGATATTCGGATGCAAAACGGGCAAGACCGGTACCGTCCTTCATGGCCGCCGTAAGGGCTACCATGGACGGCTCCCTCTCGCCAAGCTTGGACATAACCGTGGAAAAAACATCTGTATATGAAGATGCCTTAGGCTTTTCAACCGCTCCGGTCTCCTCATCAAAAGGTCCGATCCCGTGAAATCTGGCAGGATGACGTCTGGCCGGCTCATAACCTCTTCCCTTTTCGGTAAGAACATGAACGATAACCGGTCCGTCAAAGCTGAAGGCCCTTGTAAACATCTCTCTCATGGCATCGATATCATGACCGTCAACAGGTCCCTGATACATTACGCCCATGTTCTCAAAAACCATCCCCGGAATGACCAGCTGTTTGATACCGCTTTTTGTCCTGTGGATGGACTCAACGATCCTGTCTCCTCCGGGAAGCCTCTCCAAGGAGTTTTTCACTCCGGCCTTAAGTCCAAGATATCCCTCGCTTGTTCGAAGGGTGGAAAGATGTTTGCTGAGACCGCCTACATTTTCTGAAATGGACATATTATTGTCATTGAGGATAATAAGGAAATTACGGCCCAGCTCACCCACGTTATTAAGTGCTTCAAAAGCAAGACCACCCGTCAGAGCACCGTCTCCCACTACAGCAACAACCTTGCCGTCATCACCGGTCAATTCCCGGGCTCTGCACATACCTAGTCCAAGCGAAAGTGCACTGGAAGCGTGTCCTGTCACAAAGGGATCGCACTGACTCTCATCCGGATCGGGAAAACCTGAAAGTCCACCCTCAGACCTGAGGGTTTGGAATCTATCCGCCCTACCCGTCAGGATCTTGTGTGTGTAACACTGATGACCCACATCCCAAATAATGGAATCGTGAGGCAGATCAAGAACCAGATGGAGAGCTATAGTCAGCTCTACAACTCCGAGGTTGGACGCAACGTGCCCGCCTGAAACCGAAAGATTATGGATCATATAATCCCTGATCTCCCGGGGGAGCATCTGTATCTCATCCGGGGAGAGCTTTTTTATATCGTTAGGTCCATGGATCCTATCAATTATCATCACATCTCCCTGCCTGTAAGGTAATCCATGAGCGCTCTCAGCTGCTCTGTATCACCCGGCATCTTATCAACAAGGCTCTTGGCATATTCAGTCTGAAATCGTACTTCCTCCTGAGCCTTTTCAATTCCGTGCATAGCCACATAAGTAGGCTTAAGATTGCGCTCATCACTGCCTATGGGCTTGCCCAATACTTCCTCACTTCCGGTCACATCAAGGATGTCATCTCTTATTTGAAAAGCCCGTCCCAGGGCGTATCCGCACTCGGCTGCCCTGTCAATATCCTCCGCATGGGCCATGGCAAGAGCTGTTCCCATGGACATGGCCGACGCGATAAGCGCTCCTGTTTTGTTGTGGTAAATACTGTCTATCAGTCCGTCAGAGATCTCCTCTTTTCCCTCAGCCTCAATATCCACACACTGTCCTCCGATCATTCCGAAGGCGCCTGCTGCGCGTGAAAGGATGGAAAAAGCTCTGATACCGCCGGGCAAAACGGAGGGATCCATATCCGAAAGAGCCCCCGCAATGATCTCAAAGGCATAATTCAAAAGACCGTCTCCGGCAAGTATTCCCATGGCCTCACCGTATACCGCATGGGTCGTAGGCTTGCCCCTGCGAAGCATATCATCATCCATAGCCGGAAGATCGTCATGGACCAGAGAATAGGAATGGATGCACTCCAGTGCCGCCGCAAAGGGTGATGCAACCTCCTCACTTCCCCCGTACAATCTGCATAATTCAAGCAAAAGAATGGGACGAAGTCTTTTTCCGCCTGCACGTACACTGTAATTCATTGCCGAAAGAAGGGTAGCTGCATCACCCTCCTCCGCAGGAAGGTACTTTTCCAGGATCTCTTCCACCTGATCCCTTCTTAGCAAAAGCCACTTTTCGGTTTCCATCACTCCTCCTCTTCAAACTCTGACAGACTTCCGTCACCTGAAAGCTCAAGGACCTTTTTTTCTATGGCGTCTATCTTGTCGTTGCAATCGGAAAGAAGATGTACTCCCTCCTCATATAATTCAAAACTCTTTTCAAGGGTGATGTCCTCGTCCTCCATGGAACCTATCACCTCTTCGAGCCTGTCAAAGGTCTCCTCAAGAGACCTGGTTTTCTTTTTACTGTCTGCCATTACTGATTATCTCCTCGATCCGGGCTTTGGCCTCTCCGCTCTTGAAGCGAAGCCTGATGCCGTCTCCTGCCTCCAGATCATCTATATCTCTTATTCGTCTGTTATCTTCACTGCTCACATATGCAAACCCGGCCTCAAGTCTCTTATGAGGCGAAGAAGCACCCAGCCTCTCCGAACACAATGCAAGCCTTTGTCTGGAATCGGACAAACTTCTCTTCATAGCCAACTGAAGTCTGGCACGAAGGTCCGATCTCTTTTGTCTGATAACGGACACTCTTCTGACCGGTGAAAGAGCACTCAGCCTCTTTTCATGATAAAGTGCCTGAGTCCTCGCCGTCCTGATATTCCTGTCCATCCTGTCCCTAAGAGATGCTTTCATATCATCAAGAGACATAAGAAGCGCGCTCACATCATATACCGCCAGTTCTGCTCCGGCTGAAGGTGTGGGCGCCCGAAGATCAGCAACCAGATCCGCTATGGTATTATCAGTCTCATGTCCAACCGCAGAAATAACCGGCGTCTGTGCCTCAAATATGGCTCTGGCTACAGCCTCTGAATTAAAGGCCATAAGGTCTTCTATACTGCCGCCGCCTCTGCCAACGATCATCACATCGCAACCCTGACTGTCAAGAAGAGCTATGGCTTTACAGATGGACTCCTCCGCTCCTTCTCCCTGGACCTGCGCAGGTGAAAGGATGATCTGAACATAAGGATTGCGCCTCCGTGAGATCTGGATGATATCCCGGACCGCCGCCCCTGTAGGAGCAGTAACTACACCAACCTTTGAGGCAAACCTGGGGATCGGCTTTTTGAACATGGCGTCAAACATACCCATCTCGGCAAGTTCCCGCTTGAGTTCTTCGATACGGGCATAGATATCTCCCTCGCCGGCCCGCTCAATGGTGTCGATATAAAGCTGATATGAACCGGCCTTTTCGTATACCTCAATACATCCGGTAGCTATGATCCTGTCACCGTTTTTAAGAGGGAACTTAAGGTTTGCCCTCCTGCTTTTGAACATAACCGCAGAAAGACATCCCCCATCATCCTTGAGCGTAAGATAAATATGTCCCGAAGTGTGGTCCTTATAATTGGACACCTCTCCGGAGACACTGATACGATGCAGAAGATAATCCTCTTCAAACATCCTGCCTATGTACTTGTTTACTTCGCCGACCGAATAGACATTGCGACGCGGAGCCATACTACACCAGCTTTGCCATGATGCCGTTAACAAAGGATCCGCTGCGATCGGTACCGTACTTTTTGGCCAGTTCCACAGCCTCACCTATGGCAACGCCCTCCGGCAGATGATCATACAAAAGCTCGTAGGTAGCAAGACGCAGAATGGCAAGATCCACCTTGCTCATACGAGACAACTTCCAGCCCTCGGAAGCCGCGGAAAGCTTTTCATCGATCTCTGGAATGGCCGTCATGATCTCAGACACCTTGGCTCTGATCTCCTCCATATCGGACTCCGAAAAAGCGATCTCATTGTCCTCATCATCAACAGTCTGAGTCGTCCCGCTCTCCATAAGAAGATCAACCTGATCATCGGTCTCCTCATCATCAAAAAACTGCTGGGAATAAATATATTTAAAAACCTGTTCTCTATACTCTCTTCTTGTCATGATATCTTTGTTTTCCTTAAAAAGCAGGCATACCTGAAAAAGGCTGCCTGCAAAACGGTTACTCTGTCAGTGCTACGGAAGCTACTTTGATGTCCACTTCCTTGACAGTAATACCTGTCATGTTCTCAACACTGCTTTTTACTCTCTCCTGAACTCCTCTGCAGACTGTAGGTATCTCATATCCGAAACCGATATTGACCGCCAGTCTCACAAGGATACTGCTGTCATCGCTTCGAAGGACCCGAACGCCCTTGGAAAGCTTGCCTGCGCCGGCCTTACTGATCTCGTCTGCAGTAAGATCTCCTGCAAGTGAATGAACTCCGTCTATCTCTGTAGCTGCAAGTCCTGATATGATAGCAACTACCTCGTCTGTAACAGTAACTCCCTCTTTGATGACAAAAACTTTATCGTTTGACATGACATCCTCCTTATACATATCCGTGATGAGCCACGGGATAAAACTACGTCCATTTTACGAGAAAAAAAGCGAAAAAACAAGTACTATATCTCGGGTCTGAAAGTGCATAAATGTGAAACCGGACAATTATCGCACTTAGGTGATCTGGCCTGACATGTTGACCTGCCATGGGCGATAAACTGAATGTTGATAAGGATCCAGTGATCCTTGGGTACCAGTTTCATCAGATCATACTCTACAGTGGTAGGGTCTTCGCTGACTGTCAGTCCAAGCCGTCTGGAAACCCGGCCTACATGCGTATCCACTACAATGGCCGGATCCTTGAAAATGTGTCCTCGGACAACATTGGCTGTCTTGCGGCCCACACCCGGAAGGGAAGTAAGATCCTCTATTGATGAGGGAACTTCGCCGCCGTATTCCTCTAAAAGCCTCTTGGCACAGGCGATAAGATTTTTCGCCTTGTTATGATAAAAGCCCAGTGATTTGATGTCTTCTTCCAATTCTGCCTCACTGGCCAACGCAAATGCACTTACATCTGCGTATTTTTGAAAAAGATCTTTGGTAACCAGATTGACTCTGTTGTCAGTGCATTGAGCTGAAAGGATAGTTGCAAAAAGCAGCTGCCAAGGTGTCTCGTAATTCAGATAGCAGATCTCATCCGTTCCATACACGCGATCCATGATCTCAAGGATCTGCTTAACATGCTTTTTGGTAACAGCCATGTCTCCTCCTCTATATCAAAAGTCTGGTAATGGTAAGATTCCAGGCATCTCTGTCATTAGCGAGATCAAGCAGCTCATCGGTATCCAGCAGCTTGATGGTAGGTCTCATGATAAAACCTCTGTGGTTTTCAACTATGATACCACGGCGTCCGTCCGAAAGACCGACTTCGCATCCCACGGGATAAACACACATCTCGGTAGCCATAACCTGTACCACATCGGGATCAAATTCCATACCGCTTCGGCCCATTATATACTCTAAAACGTCTGACGGAAGATAGGGATCGTGATATGACCTCTTACCTGTCATAGCATCATAAACGTCTGCCACCTTAAGTATCCTGGCCAGAAGTGTTATGCTGTCACCTCTGAGTCTACGGGGATATCCGTCTCCGTTGTACCACTCATGATGCTGATAAACTCCCTCCAGAACTCCTTTAGAAAAGCTATACTCCTCCAAAAGGAAGTCGTAACCCAGCATGGGATGATCCATCATCTGGACCCTCTCCTCATCTGTAAGCTTACGTGGTGCATTGATGATATCCGGATCAATAAATACCTTGCCGATATCATGCAAAAACCCGGCAGTCACAAGATCATCCAGTTCTATCCTGGACAGGCGCATCTTGGCTCCAATGATCCCGGCCATAACTGCCACATTAGCGGAATGAAAAAAGGTGGAATCATCATAGGTCTTGACTGCAATAAGGGAATCCATAACATCCCTTTTATCAAGGACCGTCTCAACTATCATTGTAATGTTGCGACGAAACTCAGCTTCCGCTTCCTGCTCTATGGTATCATCCTGGGACGCCTGGATAAAAACCTCGGAGATCATGCGAAGCGCAGCCTTTTTAACCTCAGGCCTGATGATCTCCTCAACCTTGGCTTCCTCGGAAAACTTGTCATCTATATACACCCCGGGAATACCGAGAAATGTGATATAGGCAATGTTTTCCTCAGTAAGAGTCGTATGCTTTGCAAGGAGCATGCGCCCCGTAGCATCATACAACTCCTGACCCAGGATCATATTTCCTTTTAACTGACTGATTGGTGTATATCTCATATTATACCGTCATTCATCAAACTCTACAGTAACGTAATATCCACGATCGGTGTTCTTGACATCTACTACCTTGCCCTCGGTGGAACTAAGCCGCTCGAGAGTGCTGTAATTGCCCGACATGGCATAGGCCCTGCCCAGCACATAATAATAGGAATTGGGAAGCGCAAACTCCTTGACCGGAAGCACCTCTCCCACTTCAAGGAGCCCCATCCTCTCCATCTTAAACTCCATCTGCCTCATGTCCAGTTCTCCACAAAGCCCTCTCCCATGGCTTCACTTACGTTGCCCACAACGAAAAAGGCCTTTTTATCGTAACGCTTGATGATATCCTTAACATCCGGAATATCACGACTGGAACAAACACAAACAAGAACTGTCCTGTTATGGCCGGAATAAACGCCCTTGCCGGCCAATGACGTAACTCCTCTGTCAAGTCTTGTCAGGATCTCAGATGAGATTTCATCCGGCTTTTGTGAAATAATAAGGGCGATCTTGGCTTTTTTGCCACGGTCAACAACTCGATCTATAACCCTGGCCATAACGTAAACCGAAATGATCGCATAAAGGGTATGCTCGATATTAAATACCAACGCGCCGAGCACAACTACTGATCCGTCCAAAACCTCAATAAGGGTTCCAACGGGAATATGCCTGAAATACTTTTTGAGAGTATTACCCAACATATCCGTACCGCCGGTTGTCGCCCTTGCCCGAAGCAAAAGGCCGGTACCAATACCGAAACAGATACCTCCGTAAACACTGGTCAAAAGCAGGTTGTCCGGAATCAGACTATAGTCAGGAAAGATATAAAGCTCTACAGTCATTATAACAAATCCTGCACCTGTTCGTATTATACTCTTAAATCCGTCAGTGACCCAGGCAAAAACAAAGATCGGCACATTGAGTACCACATTGGTCAGCCACAAGGGAATGGTATACGGAAGGAGTTTGGAAGAAAGATATCTTACAACAATAGCAAGACCCGAGACGCCTCCGGTCACGAGTCCTGCTGGATCGAATATGTATTTTACGGCAAATGCCACTATAGTACTACCAACGAAGATAATAAACAGATCTCTGAGAATCCTGCCCATCCTCGCTTTGTCCATATGAAATGCTTCCATGTCCTTAATTATTACTCTTTCGGAACAGTCACTCTGAGTGTGACCGGATTGTGATCTGAATTCTTAAATCCCAGATCCTTGGTCTCTACCTGGATATCTAAAAGATTATCGGACACTATAAATCCGTCGATCACATAAAACTGAAAATCATCATCCTCCGGATCATAAGGAAGATCCAGGGATCTGCAAGTAGGAAATGTGGGATCCTGAACTGAGACAAAACCCGGAAAGGCATCAACATCCACTGCTCCGGGCTGCCACTTATCCTCATGTACCGGATAAGCAGATATATCGGTATTAGTGAAATACTGATTAAAGTCTCCACCTGCTATAACATAATTACCGGCAGCTCTCTCCTCCTCAAGGATCTCTGCAAGCATAGCTGTCTGCTTGGCCTTGCCCTCTCCGTCGTCATAAGCCTCAAGATGAAGGTTGACCACTACCAGCTCATGATCTGAGTCCGAAATCGGAATCCTGCTCACAAGAAGACATCTCTTGAGATTGCCGATACGTACCGGCCATGAGAAAGGACAAGGTAACTGATACCTATCCGCTTGGGTGATCGTGTAATCTGATATTGTAAGTATTCCGCCGTAAACCTTACCGATAGGTGGTATCGGATAGGGAATAAACGGCACTTTGAAATTACATGCAAATACAGCAGAGCTGTCGGGCTTTTTCTCCGAAAGCGCGGAAACCTCATCTATATGGTAGGATCTGGCAGAATCAACATCCACCTCCTGGAGTAAAACAATATCAGCTCCTGATGAGATCTCCTCTCCTGCTGCCCGGATATTATCCTCTACCTGGTCCCTGGTCTGCTCCCGGACAGACCTGCCTCCGTCCATGAAGAAATCTGCGCTCTCACCCAGGCCCATATATCCCACATTCCAGCTCTCGATGGTGATGGTATCTCCCGATGCCGGACACTTTAAAGAAGAGCCTGTAATATCCAGGCTCTCCTTATCTGCGGGTCTGTACTCAAATACTGTCAGTGCTCCAAGCAAAACCACCACAAGGAGCACAACAACTAATACGATTATCCCCAAAACCTTGACGACGGTCAAAAGGGGATGATGCTTTGATTGCATAAACTATCCCTTGAAATCGATGCTGCCACCAAGAGCCTTTTCCTCATCTGTCATAACAGAATCGCTCATGGAACTGTAAGAAACATTTTCTATCTTGCGAATGAGGTCTTCCATGGACTCGGACTCAACGGTCTCGATATCCTCTCGCTCGCTACGACGCTTCTCGATCCGCTCCTGGAATTTTTCTTTTTCTGTACGCTTTTTGTCAGCCTTGGCTTCCTTAGCTCTCTCCTCGCGCTTCTTCTCTATGCGCTGCTTCTGAGCATCCGAAGCTGACTTGGCATTCTTGTCAACGTCTGCAAAGAATGACGTCTTGCCATCCTCACCAACTTTGATGCCGATAGTCTTGACACCACTGCCGATAGGTGAATTGGCAAGCTGCTCCTTGGCTGCGGCGATCTGATCTCTGGAAGATGTGATGATGCCCTCTACCTTTTTGCGATAGGACTCATCGCTTGCCATCTTCTCCAGCTTGTCCTCATTGATGAGAACAACTGTCTTGCCTACCGTGCCATACTTTGCGGCGTTAGCCTCTACCTGCTTTTTGTCCTTTTCAGAAACAAGGATGAACTCCATATCTCCATACTTGGACTTGAGCTCGTCATAAACCTTAGCTGCTCCATCGGAAAGCTTAACATCTCCGATAGTCTTACCGGTAATCTTACCGGTCTTGTCAGTGCTCTCAACCGCCTCGGGGAGAGACTGCTCGCTCCTAACTGAGCGCTGTGCCTTGGAATTAGCGTATGCATTCTGAGAGGCATAGGCTCTTCCGATATCATTGACCATTCCCATAAACATACCTCCTTGTAAAATGAAATGGCGGCGGTAAGTCCTTTTACCACCCTCGGATCCCTCAAAAAATGGAGAGACTCCCGTATATATTATCGGCTATTTTTCCGAAAAAGTCAACCCTCCAGAGCGCCCTCAATAGCCTTATAAAACTCGTCATACTCTTCAAATGCAGGGTACTCAGGATGTGCATTGCGAAGCTCATCCGTGGTCCTGAACAAAAAGCCTGCCTTGGAGATCTCGATCATAGCCAGATCATTGTAGCTGTCCCCGGCTGCAATAGTATCAAAGCCCATAGCCTGAAGATGCTCTACTGTAGTCTTTTTGGAATTCTTACAACGCATCTTGTAGTCTGTGATCATGCCATCCTCGCCTACCACCAGACTGTTGCAGAAAAGTGTAGGCCAGCCAAGCTTTTCCATAAGCGGCTTGGCAAATTGTGTAAAGGTGTCGGAAATGATGATCACCTGTGTGCGTGTTCTGAGCTTGTCAAGAAAATCCCTGGCCCCCGGCAGTGGATCTATACGTGAGATAGTCTTCTCAATATCCGAAAGTCCCATCCCCTCTCTGGCAAGTATATCCAGTCTGAACTTCATGAGTTTGTCATAATCAGGTTCATCCCTTGTTGTCCTAGAAAGCTCCGGAATACCACTCTCCTTTGAAAAGGCGATCCATATTTCCGGAACCAAAACCCCCTCCAGATCAAGACACACTACATCCATTTAATACCTCCTGTTATTTTGTCCTATCAAGTACCATCTTTCTGAGCAACTCCATATCTTCCGATTCGGAGAAAAGCCCACTTCCTACGGATACATACAGAGTGATCTCCTCATCTCCCACATAATGAAGATGTGAAAGTCCTCCTCTGATCCGATCTTCCATTATTTCAATCTCTTCTTCATTGTTGTATTGAACAAGAGAAATAAAATGGTCACTTCCAATGCGAGACACTATACCCTTGACTCCGATAATGTCCCTGACTATATGCGCTGCAGCTATCAAAACCTTATCACCAAAGCTGAGTCCGTAAAACTCATTGATGGATTTGAAGTTCTTGATATCGATAAACAACACAGCAAAATCAATGCGGCGCATATGGTAACTCTCGATGTACCTCATGGCGTTTTCCATAAGGCCACGGAGATTGAGCAATCCGGTAAGATCATCTGTAAAGGAAAGTCTCTCTGCCTCAGCACCGGTAGCCCTAAGCTGAGTAAGATCCACAAAATATCCAAGCAAGCCCTGGATCTTGCCATTAGCGTCATAGACAGGCACCTTGGTAGAGGCTATCTCTCTTGGAATACCGCCCTTTATGCACTTACCCGGAAACCTCATGATCTTGTCACCGGATTCTATAACTCTCCGCTCCGCATTCTTATAGGGATCCGGATCAACATGCCAGCCCATCTCTTCGTCATTTTTGCCGATGAGCTCTTCGCTGCTCTCCATGTTGTAATAATCCAGGAAAGTCTGATTAACTCCTAAAAACCGCCTGTCACGATCCTTCCAGAACAGGGCGATATCGGACTCGGAAACAAAGTTCCTCCAAAGGATCTCTCCGGATATCTCTCCGGACTCTCCAACGCTTCCCCCGCCCATGAGCTTGGCGATCTGATTGACCTCTCTTTCGGAAAGATGTCTCAAACAGGAAAGCACCGCTTCCTCGCCGTTAAGACTCTCATAAACCATGTCAAACTCTGTCCAGATATACTCTCCATTAACAGTTTTGACACGGAAGATATTGGAAAGACGGCCCTCAGGCGCCTTGCGCATACGATCAGCCAGCGTAGACATATCCATATAATCCAGATATCTGTGGCGATCATCCGGATGAAGCTCCGACTTGGCAAAGTCCGCTACCGTACTTGACAGATCATCCTCTGTCCTTGACCATCTGAGTTTGGAACTCTGATACAGATTCCTAGCCTTCCAGGTCTTAACATCTATGTAATCTATCCTGTTATAAATAGACAGGATAGATCTGAGGCTGGCATCCATATTGGCCTGCTGCATGCCCATACCGCTGTTGGAAAGGTTCCTTGTGGTGATAAGAAACGCCATGCCCTGAGGGAAGCTTGCAAGTCTGCAAACCCGCGCTGCACAATAATCCTCACCTCTTACGAAATCTATTCCCACGTCCTTCTTTTTTGTAGCGGCCTGAGTAAGAACTGCCTTGAATTTCTCGTAGACGCTTCCCTGCTTAACGCGAAACAGAGCTTCCAGTTCTCTGGAGCCCTTAACGCCCATTGACTTTAGTTCACGCTTGAAAGCGTCATTTTGGAAAATAAACTTAAGCTTGTCATTGGCGTACTCAGCGATGGCAAGAGGTATCTGATTTTCTATATAATCTCTGTATGTATTCCTGTCCGTAAAGGCGTCAAAAGGCGTGGGGCTAAGGAAATTAACCTTGCCTATCTGGGTGTAATACTTGCGTTTGGAAAGGGGCTCGATATCTATACTGTGCTCCTTAAGATGCTCAGAAAGCTGCTCCTTGGGCATAGGACGTCCAAAATAAAAGCCCTGAGTCTTTTCGCAACCTATGGACCGAAGAAACTCAAACTGTTCCTCTGTCTCCACACCCTCTGCCAGAGTCTTGATGCCGATCTGCTTTGCCATATTGACAACGGCAGCTATGATCTTCTGCGAACGAACGGAAAAATTGTTCAGGAATCTCATATCGATCTTGAGCTCGTCAAAATCGTAATCCTTGAGCGAATTCAGTGAGGAATACTCACTGCCGAAGTCATCCATCCAAACCTGGAAACCCTCATCATGGAACCTCTTGATCTGCTCAACCATGAATTCCTGATTGCTTCCAAGCATGCTCTCTGTGATCTCCAGATGAAGCAGCTCTCTGGGAACGGCATAATCCCCAACCGTCCTTATGATATGTGCGAAGATATCAGTATTATCAAAATCCGCGCGGGAAAGGTTCATGGATACGGGGATCAAAAAACTGTTCTTTTTGAAATAATCCCTGTAGTCGCGACAGATCATCTGCAACATGAAAATATCCAGTTCATGGATCCTTCCTGCACTTTCCAATACAGGTATAAAAACTCCCGGTGAAAGAAGTCCATGAACAGGATCATCCCACCTTGCAAGCGCCTCCATACCGCAGAGTTCCCTGGAAAGAGTTCGGATAACAGGCTGGTAGTAAACTTTGATCCATTCATTTTTCTGAGCTGCATCAAAGTTTTCCAGCACATATTCAGTTAGGTCCAACTTGTTCTCGTCCATTAATGACTCCCCTGACTGTCAAGCCAGACACTGATTGGCTCAGCATCTGCCCCCGGCTAAACTGCCTCTATCTCTTTTATCATAAATTCATTGCCCTGCACCAGGTAGGTATTGCCGCTACCGCAGTGTGGACAGGTCTTGCCGTACTCAACCGTGGGATACGTCTGCTTGCAATCCTCGCAAAAAGTAACGGCTTCTATCTTTTCAACTACCAGTTTTGCCTCCAGCAAAAGCTCATGCTTCTTCTTGGCCCAGTCCCAGCAATCCGTAAGATAGGACGGTATAACCGTAGATACCTCGCCCAGCTGAAGGGTTACGGAATCGATCCTTGTGACATCGTTTTCCGCCGCAACCTCTTCAACCTGGTCGATAATATGAAAAACTACTCCTAATTCGTGCATCTTATCACCTGTAATCCGGTGTTGTCTTATTCTTGAATTTAACCTTGATAGCCTGTGCCAATCCGTGAGGAAGAACATACTTGAGCTTGTCCTCACTGCGTCTCATCACAGAGCACTCGGGGTGATCTCTATGAAGATGGATCGCATCAAACTCGCATCTTGTTGTGCAAAGTCCGCAACCTATACACTGATTCTCATCAACGATGGAAGCACCGCATGAAAGGCAACGAGCCGTCTCTGTCTTGACCTGCTCCTCTGTAAATACCAGCTTCTGGTCACGGAATGACTTCGGATCTCCACCGGACTTTTTGCCGGGGATCTGCCTTGAACTGTTATCATACTGTTCCACACTGATATCGTCCTTGTCAAGCTCCACGTAATAATTACGGTTACGTCCGATTGTAAGTGAAGCATGAGGCTGAACGAATCTGTGGATGGAAGTTGCCGCTTCTTTGCCGGCAGCTATAGCATCGATTACAAACTTGGGTCCTGTATATACATCTCCACCAACGAAGATATCTGCCTCCGCTGTCTGGTAGGTAACGGGATCTGCAACCGCCCCGTTGCCTCTACCAAGTTCAACCTTGGAACCTGCAAGAAGATCTCCCCAAACGATGGACTGACCTACGGCAAGGACAACGTGCTTGCACTCGATGGTAACAGTATCATTCTCGTCATACTGAGGATTAAACCTTCCGTCAGCATCCTTGACCTGAGTACACTTCTTGAATACGATACCGGAAACATTGCCCTCGGAATCCTTGAGGATCTCCTTGGGGCCCCAGCCTCCACCGAAGATAACGCCGTCTTCCTCAGCCTCTTCGATCTCCTCATCTGCTGCAGGCATAATATCTCTGGTCTCCAGCGAATACTGATAAACCTTGCCGGCACCGACCCTGACTGCATCTCTGGAGCAATCGATGGCAACATTACCACCGCCGACAACTACAACATCGCCCTTGATATCAAATGCCTCACGGGCATTAACCTCGCGAAGGAAATCTACCGCACTGTAGATCTCTCCCGCATCCTCACCGGGAACTCCTACGCTCCTGCCGCCCTGGCAGCCGATAGCGATATAGAAGGCCTTGTAACCCTGCTTACGAAGGTCATCAAGTGTAATATCCTTGCCAACCTCAACACCGCACTTAAACTCAACTCCAAGCTCACGCATGATATCGATCTCGGCAGCAATAACGTCCTTCTCCAGTTTGTATGAAGGAATGCCGTAAACCAGCATACCGCCGGGCTTTTCATTGCGATCGAATACAGTAGGACTGTATCCCTTTTCAGCAAGATAATATGCGCATGAAAGTCCCGCAGGACCTGCACCGATGATGGCGATCTTCTCCTCGAACTCACCCTCAACCTTGGGGATAACCTTCTTGGGAATGAACCTGGTATCTGCATCCAGATCCTTCATGGCGATGAACTTCTTAACCTCGTCGATGGCGATAGCCTGATCGATGGTACCTCTAGTACAAGCATCCTCGCAGCGGCGGTTACAGATATGTCCGCAGACTGCGGGAAGAGGATTATTCTTCTTAATGAGTTCAAGAGCATCTGTATAACGTCCCTGAGCAGCCAGCTTCAGATATCCCTGGATAGCGATATGAGCCGGGCAGGCTGTCTTACAAGGTGCAGTACCTGTCTCATGGGTCTCGATACGGTTGTTATCTCTGTAATCCCAATCCCAGTCCGCCTCGCTCCAGGGCTTGTCTGTAGGAAGCAGATGCTTAGGATATTTAACCTGACTTCCGTCTTTTTTGCAGAGCTTCTGTCCCAATGAAACAGCTCCGGCAGGGCAAACCTCTACGCAGCGTCCGCAGGCAACACAGTTCTCTTTTTCAACATGAGCCACATATGCACTACGAGACATATTGGGTGTATTGAAAAGCTGAGATGTACGAAGAGCATAGCAAACATTGACATTGCAGTTGCAGATGGCAAAGATCTTGTTCTCTCCGTCGATATTGGTTATCTGATGAACGAATCCGTTTTCCTCACCCTTGCGGAAGATCTCAAGTGCCTCCTCCTTGGTGATGTAACGGCCGCCCTTGTTGGTCTCAACTACATAATCGGCCATGTCGCCCACAGCGATACACCAATCATGGAAATCGTCTGCACAACCCTCTTCATAGGTCATACGACTACGTCTGCATGAGCAGGGTGAAGCTGCATACTTACCCTCATACTTGTCCAGCCAGTGAGAAATATGCTCAATGCTGATGGACTCGTTGCACATGTCAACTTCCTTTTCAACGGGGATGACATGCATTCCGATACCTGCTCCTCCCGGAGGCACCATGGGGGTAACCTTTTCCAGAGGAAGCCTGGTCATATGCTCAAAGAACAGTCCCAGCTCGGGATGCTCGTCGATCAGGTCCAGGTTCATATTGGAGAACTCGCCTGATCCGGGAACGAACATGGGAAGTACCCACTGCTTCTCATGGCGCTCATTCTCCCAGTTGTACTCAACAAGTCCGGTATAGGATATCTTGTCAAGCATCTCGGTAAGCACCTCATCCGAAAGGCCCGATGATGCCTTGAGCTGTTCAAAGGTCTTGGGCTTTCTGATAGCTTTAAAATTGTCGATAACGAACCTGGCTATGTTTTCATCATCATAGCAAAGAATGCGGACTGCCCAGTACTCGGGATCGTCCTTGGTTACCTTTGCCTTGCCAAGTTTGATTGGAATTCTGTCCGTAATAAGTTTACCCAGTTCTGCGATCGCAGGTTTCATGGGGCCGCTGACGTCTGCACAGTCCGGTCTCAGCGGATAATTCGGATTCTTTCCTGCCATATGTATTTCCTCCCTTTTATATCTTAAAAATATAACCTTTTCCGTACGGCTCCCGCGATGGGGCCCATTAGCGAGCATTCCAAGCTTTTGCTTCATTTTCAAGCCATGAGAACCACTCGTCCATGCCTTCGCCTGTCTTAGCGCAGATCGGAATGACTTTTGCATTGGGATTGCGCATTGCCACGTACTCACGGCACTTGTCCAGGTCAAAATCAAAATAAGGCATAACGTCGGTCTTGTTGATAAGTACTACATCGCAGATGGAAAACATCAGCGGGTACTTAAGAGGCTTGTCGTCGCCCTCTGGAACCGATAGGATCATGGCGTTTTTAACGGCTCCGGTGTCAAACTCTGCGGGGCAAACAAGGTTACCGACATTTTCAAGGATGGCCAGATCAACCTCCTTCTCGGTAAGCTCATCCAGACCCTGCCTGGTCATGCCTGCATCCAGATGGCACATGCCACCGGTATGAAGCTGGATAGCCCAGGCTCCCAGATCCGAAATACGCCTGGCATCTACATCCGAATCAATGTCTGCCTCCATAACTCCGATATGGAACTTATCTCGGAGAGCCTCTATAGTCCTGGAAAGGGTGGTTGTCTTACCTGCTCCGGGTGATGACATAAGGTTCAGAAGAAAAATCCCCTTTTCCTTGAGTTCACCGCGAAGCTTGTCTGCCTCCCTGTCATTGTTCTCATAAACACTCTTTTTTATCTCTATAACTCTTACTGCATCTGTACCCATTTTAAATCCTCTTATTAGCCCTGTAATCCTCTTGTCTGACGATCCATGTCTTCGACGACAATGTCGTATATCTCCCCATGAGTCCTGCAATACTCCAGTACAAGCCAGGGCTCATTGGTATGATAATGAAGCTTGATGACCTCATCTCCGGGAACACAAAGAAGCTCATCTCCCTGGAAAGTATCTACGATATGATCATGGATCTCATCTGCGATATCCTCCACATCATCCTCGTCAACGCCAGTAAGATCAAGCAAAAGCTGGGTATCATAACGAAATTCAATGCTCTGCTCAGGCATAAATAAATCCTTTCTAATCTGATTACACTCA